>JACXTT010000209.1_pt1 | contig 94993 bp, 82 predicted proteins | sample 9270951 | NCBI WGS metagenome assembly JACXTT01 (sample SAMN15532306, study PRJNA645909) | rock metagenome | isolation source: weathered quartz diorite | place: Puerto Rico | collected 2017-06-21 | reverse complement strand
AATCCTTTGTATTATTAAAAAGACCAACCTTTATGTCTTTTTTTAATGCTCCAAGTTTGTAAAAATAGGCTGTATAGTTTAATACCATTAATAGCACTAATATAATATTTACAATAAGAGATATTCGTAAGGCCCATTTCTGTTTAGTACTCATATTATTAGATTATTTAAAACACCGTATCCTCAATCACATCCGCATGAAACGGGTAATCTGTTGTTGAATGCAAGCCCCGACTTTCTTTGCGCATCATAGCCGATTTTACTACGATATACGACACCTGGATCAAATTCCTTAGCTCGCAAAGTTTTACCGATAATTTGGTACGCTTATAAAACTCCTCCGTTTCTTCATATAATAACCCGAGCCGCCGCATGGCACGGTCGAGCCTGAAATCGGAACGAACAATACCCACGTAGTCGTTCATAATCTTTTGCATTTCGCGTACGTTATGGGTTACCAGGATATCCTCATTTGATAATTGCACACCCTTTTCGTCCCAGTCGGGTATGTTTTCAGGAATGTTAAAGTTTTTATATTGTTCAATGGCATCCTCGTAGATCCTGTGCGCGAATACAAGGGCCTCCAGCAATGAATTTGAAGCCAGCCGGTTAGCGCCGTGCAACCCGGTAGACGAGCACTCACCGCAGGCATAAAGCCGCATCAGCGATGAGCGGCCAACATGATCGACCATTACACCGCCGCACATATAATGGCAAGCAGGCGCTACGGGAATCATATCTTTTGTCATGTCAATACCTATTTCCAGGCATTTGGCGTATATATTTGGGAAATGGTTTAGTATGTCCTTTTTGCTGCGGTGGCGTACATCGAGGTAAACAAAATCCTCACCCGATTTTTTCATCTCGGCGTCAATTGCCCTTGCGGTGATATCACGCGGTGCAAGTGATTTACGCTCATCATACTCTTGCATAAATTCTTCACCATTAGTACGTTTCAATATACCGCCGAAACCCCTTACTGCTTCTGATATCAGGAACGAAGGGTACTCTCCCGGGTTATATAAGGCCGTGGGGTGAAATTGTATAAACTCCATGTTTCGTACTTTTCCTTTTGCACGGTAAACCATTGCAACACCATCACCGGTTGCGATAGTTGGATTGGTGGTGATAGAGTATATATGCCCTGCCCCACCTGAAGCCATTACGGTAACTTTCGAAAGTATCTTCTCAACATTCCTGGTTTCATTATTGAAAGCGTAAATACCATAGCAGGTAATATCGGTCGTTGATTTATCTACAAATACTCCCAAATGGTGCTGGGTTATTAAATCTACAGCAAAATAATGCGTTAATATCTCAATATTGGGATTGCTATGTATTTCCTCCAGTAAGGCCCGCTCTATTTCAAAGCCGGTTATATCCTTATAATGAAGTACTCTGAATTCGGAATGGCCGCCTTCTTTTGCCAGGTCATAAAAGCCTTCGTTGGTTTTGTCGAAGTTGGTTCCGTAGTCGATAATTTCCCTTATCCGCGCCGGGCCTTCTTTTACCACCGCTTCCACAACTTCTACATCACAAAGCCCATCACCCGAAATTAAGGTGTCTCCGATGTGTTTTTCGAAGGAATCTTCCTTTTTATCCACAACTACCGCAACGCCGCCCTGGGCATACTTAGTGTTTGACTCATCTTCGTTCGACTTTGTAATTATCAGAACTTTACCATGTTTTGCAGCCTTTAGTGCAAAACTTAATCCTGCAATACCCGATCCCACTACCAGGAAATCAACAGTTCTGGTCATAAATTATATCCTCTATGTGTAAAATTTTGAATGGTGTTAATAAGCGGTCTAAAAGATGTTAATTTTGTGTAAGCAAAAACCTAACAAATAAATAGTTCGTTAACAACTCCGGTTCCAGGTGCTTTTCTTAAATAATTTTAAGCGACTTTTGCGCCGGTAAGGCATCAAAGCTAACATTTTAGAAAGTAATAAAATATTAACATAAAAGTTTTTAAATTAAAACTTGCTGAACATAAAAAGCTAAAAACCAATTTAATGAGCGTTATAAATGTTACGATATTTGTTAATAAATAATTAGAAAAAATATTTTCACTACAACTAGCAACCTAGTTTTACACATAACTAACACACCAATAACAATAGTTTTATTTATATATAAAAAGTAATTGTTATTAATTGAATTGTTGAAATGGATACCTTAGAGGAAATAAATGTGAAGGGTTTTGCGGAGGAAGAGATCGATCCTTCGCTTGATCTTTTTGCGGAAATCGAAAAATTAAAAAAGGAAAAAAATGCCGTTATCCTTGCTCATTATTACCAGGAACCTGACATACAGGATATCGCCGATTATATTGGCGATAGTTTGGGATTATCGCAGCAGGCCGCTAAAACTGATGCCGACATTATCGTTTTTGCCGGCGTTCATTTTATGGCCGAAACAGCCAAAATTTTATCTCCTTCAAAAAAAGTTTTATTACCCGACTTAAAAGCAGGATGCTCATTAGCTGACAGTTGTCCAGCGCATTTGTTCAAAAGGTTTAAAGAAGCCTATCCCGACCACCTGGTAATCACTTATGTGAACTGCACCGCCGAGCTGAAAGCAATGAGCGATATTGTTTGTACATCGAGCAATGCTGTGCAGATCGTTGAAAGCCTGCCGAAGGATCAGAAAATAATTTTTGGTCCGGATAAAAACCTTGGCGCTTATGTGGCGAAGAAAACGGGACGGGACTTGGTTTTATGGAATGGGGCCTGCATGGTGCACGAGATTTTTTCGAGAGAGAAAATTACAAAATTAAAGGAACGTCATCCCGCTGCAAAAGTACTGGCACATCCTGAATGTGAGGACGCTATACTAAAAATGGCCGATTATATCGGTTCCACAACAGGGATACTGAAGTATGCTTCCAGTCATCCTGAAAAGGAATTTATAGTAGCGACAGAAGCAGGCATCATTCACCAGATGCAAAAGGAAAACCCGGATAAAACATTTATACCGGCGCCGCCAAATAACAATTGCGCTTGTAACGATTGCCCGCACATGAAACGAAATACACTGGAAAAACTTTACCTGTGTATAAAAAATGAAATGCCTGAAATTACCGTACCGCAGGATATTATTGAAAAAGCGGTAAAACCGATTGAACGGATGCTGGAGATATCGGCAAGATTGGGATTATAATTTTTTTGTCATTGCGAGCGATAGCGTGGCAATCTCGTCGCGCGTTTACGCTTTGCATAGGATGAGTTTGCTTCTTTGTACCTCCTCGCAATGACATAGTTTTTTAGAATAAGTTAGGAATAAATAATACCATGTTTGATAATAAAGAAAGAACAAATATTGAAGAATTAGGTGAGTTTGGTTTAATAGACTATCTCACAAAAAATATAAAAATTTCCCAAAAAAGTACTTTAAAAGGTGTGGGCGATGATGCTGCGGTGCTTGATTTTGGAGGAAAAAAAGTATTGGTTTCAACTGATTTGCTGCTTGAAGGTATTCATTTTGAATTGGCTTATACCCCATTAAAACACCTGGGATATAAAGCGGTACAGGTTAATTTAAGTGACATATATGCGATGAATGGAATTGCATCGCAGGTAACTGTTTCAATCGGTATTTCGAGCAAGTTTCCGTTGGAAGCAGTTGAGGAATTATATGAAGGTATTTATTTAGCCTGTGATAAATATAATGTTGATTTGATTGGTGGCGATACTTCGTCGTCAAAACAAGGCTTGGTTATCAGCGTAACATCAATTGGATATGCTGATGAAAATGATGTAGTGTACCGCAACGGTGCTGAAGAAGGTGATTTGATTTGTGTATCAGGCGACTTGGGCGGAGCGTATACCGGCTTGCAATTGCTGGAACGTGAAAAACTGATCTATCTTGAAAACCCGAATATCCAGCCTGATTTGGAAGGCAAGGATTACATCGTTGAACGCCAGTTAAAACCCGAAGCACGCAAGGATATTATTGATCTGTTAAAAGAAATTCAGGTTAAACCAACCTCGATGATCGATGTATCGGATGGTTTAGCTTCCGAATTATTACATATCTGTAAACGAAGCAATAAAGGCTGTAATTTATACGAAGAGAAAATCCCTCTTGACCCGATGACCTTCGAAACTGCCAGGGAATTTAACCTCGACCCGACCGTTTGTGCCCTTAGTGGCGGCGAAGACTATGAACTGCTGTTCACCGTTAAACAAGCCGACTACGATAAAATCAAATTTAAAATGGATATCACCATTATAGGGTATGTAACTGAGCCAGCTGCTGGCTGTAATTTAATTACCAAAAGCGGTAATGTACACCCCTTAAAAGCACAGGGGTGGAATGCGTTTAAGGGATAATTTTTCAATATTTTTTGTATTATTATGAAAAATTAACCCGGCATGAAAAAACTCCTGTACCTCTCACTTTTATTTATCGGATTTAACGCCCAAGCGCAGAAAGGCGTTGTATTTAAAATGAAATTTTTACCAAACCGCGACTATAACGGCATGGTAAGCATGAATATTAATGCTAAAGTTAATTTGAGCGGAGATAATAATGTTATCGATAAATTACAGACGCAGGGCATCACATTACCGCTTAACGGTAATGTGTTAATGAAAATGACTAATGATACGAAAACAGGTGCAAATGGTGCGAACAACGGTTTTCCGTTGACAATGACGTTTAAATTTGATGAATTGAACGTTAATCTTAACGGAAAAGAAATTCCTGTCCCTATTCCCGCAACCGCATCAGCCATGAATATTTACGGGCATGTAGGTGCAGACGGAAAACTAATGGCGGACTCAATTGGCGGAAATAAAATGAAGGATACTTCGCAGCAAAAAATATCGACAATGATGAATTCTTTTCAGCAGCGCGTTAATTTTCCCGACCGGCCTTTACATATAGGCGATACCTTTACGCAAGATATGCCAATGGGTATACCCGTAGGCGCCAATATCAAGATGGATGCAAAAACGACATACAAACTTGTGAATATCAGTAATGGAAATGCATTTTTCGACGTAACGCAAAGCATGAATATGGCCATCCCTGTAAAAGGCCAGGCAATTAACATAACAGGGTCGGGCATGGGGAAAATGGTTTACGATATAAATAACAGCTTCCCTACGGATTTTAAGAGCAATATGAATATGAAAATTGCAGGTATTATCGATAAACTGACAATCGACGCTACCTTGTTAATGGATATGGAGTATAAGTATGATATTCACTAATAATCCGGGTTGCTTTTATAAGATATATACATGTACTTCTTAGTTTATCATGTGAAGCCAGACTCAGATAACAGAGACGATATTGGAGGTGCATACGTTAGTTGTTGGATTGATTCCAGCACCGAACAAATAGCGATAACAGAGATTAAGGCTTTAAAATGGAATATACTGGAAATAGATACTTGTTACGAGGTTAAAAAGAAAAATTTAAAGAAGCCCGGCGAAATTGAATTTTATAGCCAGGCATTAATAGATAAATGGGTTTTAATATTTCATACTTATCCGTTAGAAAATTAACCCTTTATATAGCTAATTAAGTTGCTTTTCAGATATTTCTGCAGAATCTTCCCCAATATACTTCTGATCCAGCTGCTTATTTGCCTTTGCGCCTAATCCCTTAATTTTTTCAGCGGTTTTGGTGAGATTCCCGTTGCCATCAACCAGTTTGTTAAAAGCATTATCATAAGCGGTTTGGCTGAGCTTTATATTTTTGCCGATACCTTCCATATCACCTACAAACCCAACAAATTTATCATACATAGCACCGCTTAAACGGGCAATTTCGAGTACGTTTCGGTTTTGACGTTCCTGTTTCCAGATGCTGGCAATGGTGCGTAGCGTAGCCAGTAAAGTAGACGGGCTTACGATTACTACCCGCTTATCCCAGGCATCGCTGAAAAGCTCGGAATCAATTTGAACAGCAAAACTGAAGGATGATTCTATCGGTACAAAAAGCAATACAAAATCAGGTGAATTGATTTGATACAAATCGTGATAATTTTTTGATGATAGATTTTGAACGTGACCCCGTATAGATTCCACATGCGCTTTCGAATATATCTTGCGTTCATCTTCAGTCTCGCAATTTACCAAACGCTCGTAGGCTATCAATGAGACCTTTGAATCAATTATTAAATGTTTCTCATCGGGAAGGTCGATTATAGCATCCGGTTGTAAACGCGCGCCGTCGTGGCCGTTTAAACTGGCCTGTAGCCGGTACTCCCGGTCTTTAACTAATCCCGAACGTTCCAATACTTTTTCTAAGATAACCTCGCCCCAGTTACCTTGCTTCTTATTGTCGCCTTTTAAGGCTTTGGTCAGATTTTGGGCCTCGCTGCTGATGAGTTTATTGAGGTCCATCAACTGGGTGATCACCCCTTTCAGCGTGTTACGCTCAGCGGCCTCCATATTATAAACCTTGTCTACTTTTTCCTCGAAAGCTTTGATGTTTTCCTTTAGCGGATTTAATAAAACATCCAGGTTGGCACGGTTGGTCTCCACAAATTTTTGCGACTTTTCATCCAGCAGCTTATTGGCCACATTTTGAAATTCGAGCTGAAATTTGTGCTGTATTTCCGTTATAGCCTTTTCCTGGTCGGCCAGGCGCGCGCGCTGGGCAATAAATTGTTCCTCGGCTTTGGCCATGCGGTTTTTTTCGGCCAGCAGGTCCTGGGTTAAGCTGCTTACAATGCCCTCATATCGTATGCGCTCGTCTTGCAGTTGCTTATCGGCTTTATCACGCTCCAATCCTAACCGTGAAACGCCTTCTTCGGCTTTTGCCAGTGAGATGCGCAACGAATTATTTTCATTTTTTACCTGCTCCAATTCATCAGCAGAAACACCATCAACACTCACCGGCTTTTTTAAATAAAGCAACACGGCAATAACCAGGATAATCAACAAAACCACTAAAATCGCGACACTCATTTTGATAAAAATATTAGCAATCTAAGGTAGGAAAAATTTGAGAAGTCCAAAAATTTTGTCATTCGGAGCGGTTAAATTTGAAAACGCTGTAGGAGAGATAATAAAAAAAGCGGCATCATGGTGAGCTCCGCCAAATCACGCGCGCAGGGCTGACGAATGTTTATCTGGTGATTTTTCTTAAGACTATCGCATACATTAAGCGAAGAAGATTCTTCACTTCGTTCAGAATGACAAAGGGATGTTTTTTTATCACCCGGTGTCGCAATGCGCCGGATGCGCCGCCCTGCGACAAAGTGCGCCAGGATTTAACTACAGCCCCTTTTCAACCCTCAACCCCACATCGCTTACCTCGCGCAACGGGTTATCACGCATGTTTTGCTCGATGGTTATTTGATAAGTGCCTTTTTCGGTAAACCTGACATTTGTTTTATACGGCACCTGGTAACTATACAAATTGCCTGAACCCTGGCCCAGCCATTCGCCCTCCTTATTGGCTAATGTTAATTCGTATCGTTTAATAATCGGCTTTTTATCCGGCCCGGTTTGCGTTATCAGCACAAAAAGGTTTGAATATTTATAATCCGCAGTAACCCGCAGATTCATATACAGGTTGTATGGAATGGTATTGTCATCAATTTTAACCGCGTACCTGAATTTATTCGGGTAAGTCCAGTTATGTCCCGGTACCGGGTTGTTTTGGTCAATAACTGCTTTCGAATCGCTGCAGCCGGGCGCTAATAACGCAACGGATATAAATAAAGATAAAAGTACTATAGTCCGTTTCATTGCGGATTGTCTTGCTGGTTATCCCGGTTCCTGTTTGGGTTGTTATTTGGGTTCGGCCGGTTTGGATTATTCCCGTTCGGGCGTGGCGGCCTGTTCCTGTTGTTATTATTGCCGGCGTTCGGCGGCCGGTTACCCTGCGGATTAGCAGCCTGGGTACCTTGCGGCCTTGGCTGGCCCTGGCGCGGTGTATCGCCGCCCAATCCACCCGGTTTGTTATTTTTATTCCGGTTCTTGTTTTTCTTTTTGTTGTTATTTCGATTGCGTTCGTCAAGGCGGGTAAGACTGTCCTGGCCCACAACGTTCTCATAATCCAGCACTTTTACCGGTTTGGTCTCAACTTCAATAATTTCACCCAGGTCGGCCGGGATAATTCCGCCGCGGTTCATTTGCTGAATTTCTTTTACACGTGTTAAAGGCAGTGGCACCCATGCTTCTTCGCCCGGGTAGCTGAACCACATCAGCTTTTTAAATATATCGGTTTTTTGCAGGCGCGCGTCACCCCGCTCTGTCTTTAAATAATTCACATTTTCCGGAATGTGCTTCAGCGCATCCATATAGGTGTCCAGCTCGTAGTTGAGGCAGCATTTAAGCTTGCCGCACTGGCCGGCCAGTTTTAACGTATTCAACGAAAGATTCTGGTAACGTGCCGCCGAAGTAGATACCGTTTTAAAATCGGTGAGCCAGGTTGAGCAGCAAAGCTCCCGCCCGCACGACCCTATGCCGCCCAGGCGGCTGGCTTCCTGGCGCATACCTATCTGGCGCATCTCAATACGGATGCGGAAGGTTTCCGCCATTTTTTTGATCAGTTCCCTGAAATCAACGCGGCCTTCGGCCGTATAATAAAATGTCGCTTTGGATTTGTCGCCCTGGTAATCTACATCACTCAGTTTCATTGACAGGTTGAGCTCCAGCGCAAGCTTCCGCGATTTGTGCATGGTTTCCCACTCCAGATCCTTGGCTATCTTCCACTTTTCCACATCGGCAACGGTGGCTTTGCGGTATATCTTTTTAGTAACATCTTCTTCCCTTACCCGGCGCTTTACCATCTGCATTCGCACCAGCTCGCCGGTAATGGATACATGGCCCACATCGTAGCCGCCCGTAGTTGCTTCAACTACCACCAGTTCGCCGGCTTCGAGGTAAATATTCTCCTGGTTCAGGTAAAATTCTTTACGCGAACCCTTAAACTTTACTTCAATAATGCCAAAAGGCTTATAATTTGTCGGCATGTCCATGTGCGACAGCCAGTCGTAAACATCAAGCTTGCTGCAACCGTTTGTAAGGCACGAGCCATTACTTTTGCAGCCCGCGGGTGAGCATCCGCCCCCCGTTGAGCAACTTCCACATCCCATAATTAATTTGGCGTATAAGGTGTCCGCCCCTGGCGGATCGTTAAATTTAGTATTTTTATAAGCTGTAAAGATACATCTAAAAACAAAATTTTCGGGTTTGCATTTCGTTCAACGTGATAATGCGCCTTTTCCAGTTCGGTAATGATGCCTTGCGCCTGGGATATATCCATAACGTTTGTCATTTTTTGCGCGGTTTCCAGTTCATGCGCTGGCAGGTGTACCAGGCTCCCGGCACCGGACAACAAAAGGCAGCACTCCCTGATAAAACTTATGGCGTATCTTAAAAAGTTCTTTTGGTTTTCGCGGCCCATTTTGGCGGCCTGGTCAACAAAGGCCATTACCTCCAACCCCTTATTGGCAAAGCATAACCGCAGCCAGCTCACAAAAAGGTTATGGTAACCATTGTTTTCCTGCTGCAGCATTGTTATTGCTTCCGACAAATTGCCATCGCACAAATAAGCAATTTCAGCAGCGGCAGGCTCGGTTTGATTATACTGAGTTATAAGGTGCGATTTAATTTCCTCATAGCTCAGCTGCGGAACTTTTATCAGCTGGGTGCGCGACAGGATGGTGTTTAAAATCTGATCCTGGTTTTGGGCCACCAACAGAAATAAAGTGTTTGGCTGAGGTTCTTCGATAATTTTTAGCAGCGCATTACCTTCTTTGTCGAGATATTCGGGCAGCCATAAGATCAAAATTTTATATGCAGACTCGAACGGCTTAAAGCTCAGTTTTTTTATGATCTGATGACATTCGGCTATGTTGATGTTGGCCTGCTTGTTTTCAGCGTCCAAATATTCGCGCCAGGTATCAAGGCTTAAATAAGGATTGTTCAAAAAAGCCTCGCGCCACTGCTCGATGAAAGTTATTGCTGTATCGTCCTTGTGCTTCGCAAAAAAGGGATACGAAAAATGAAGGTCGGGGTGCATCAGCTTCTGGTATTTGCGGCACGATGAGCAAACCCCGCACGAATCATCGGGCTGCTTATCCTCGCACGATAAATATTGCGCGTAAGCAACCGCCAGCGGCAAACTTCCCGAACCACCCGGCCCCAAAAACAGCTGTGCATGGCTCACCCGGTTTTCGTTTACCGAATTGATCAATCGCTGCTTTATGGCATCCTGTCCAACTATTTCCTTAAACCGCATTGGTGCAAAATAAGTAATAGATATGAGATGTGAGATATGAGACGTGAGATTTTGGCCGGGCTGCCTGCCTTTTTACAAATGGTTAACAACTTCGCAAATGTTATAAAGCTATATTTGAAAAATGAAGGAAATCATCTTATATCTCACGTCTCATATCTCAAATCTCAAATGAGGATCATGGCTTTCGATTACGGCACCAAGCGCATCGGCATAGCGGTGACCGATCCGCTGCAAATCATTGCTACCGGGCTGGATAATATTCATCCTTTAAAAATTATCGACTTTATTAAAAAATACCTGCAAACAGAACAGGTAGAACGGTTTATCGTAGGCGAACCCAAGCAAATGGATAATACGCCGTCCCAATCAGCCATCCACGTCAAAGGATTTGTTAACCTGCTTAAAAAAACGTTTCCGGATATTCCTGTCGAAATGCTCGACGAGCGTTTTACATCGAAAATGGCATCGGCCATTATTGCTCAAAGCGGCATGAACAAAAAAAACCGGCAAAACAAGGAATTGGTTGATACCATTTCGGCGGTGATATTGCTGCAATCGTGGATGGAGGGTCAAATTCGGTAGCATATTTCTGAATAAGAAGGTTAAAAAGTGTTAATTATCAAACTCCATTTGAATAATCAGATAATTTAGTACAAAACTTTATAAACCTTATGTTGAAACTCCTCGCTACAGCCATCGCTGTTTTTTCATTTTCATTTCTTTTTGCTCAAAATGCAGACACTACCTATAATTTCAATTTTGAAAAGATTTCGCCTGGAAAATCATTGCCAGATAAGTGGGTAAAGTTTAATATCGCCAAAGGGTATACTTGTGAATCAACAACAGCCGAAAAGCATAGTGGCGAACGATCATTATTAATTGAGCGAACCGGCGGCGAAGATAGCGACGCGTTTGGCAGCATTGTAAATGTTATCCCGGCAAAATATGCAGGTAAAGAAATCGAGTTCAGTGCTTATCTTAAGTTTGAAAAGGTAAAGAATTTTGTCGCGATACTCATACGTATCGACAATGCCAACTATCAAACGGTTGAGTTTAAATCGCTCCAGCAGCAGCATATAAACGGAACAAAAGATTGGGAACGATACAGCATAAAGGCACGAATACCGGTTGATGCGCAAACCATATTTGTTTCACCCATATTGGGAGGCCCGGGTAAATTGTGGGTAGATGATGCGAAGGTATTAATTGACGGGCAGGATATTAGTGAGGCAAAGTTGAATCCGGATTATAATCCAAATCCGGTCAGAAAGCCGATGTATGGCAGCAACGCGGCTGCATCCGGTACCGTAAAATTAAAAGATGCCAAACTATATTACGAAACATACGGTTCCGGCGAGCCGCTGTTGTTGTTACATGGCGATAGTCAATCAATATATGCTTTCAATTACCAGATCGGCGATTTGTCAAAAAAATATAAGGTAATTGCTGTTGATACCCGCGGGCAAGGGAAAAGCACAGATGAAACAACGGGCCCGCTCAGTTATGATTTATTTGCAGATGATATGAAACAATTGCTGGATTCGCTTCACATAAAAAAGGCCAGCATTTTAGGCTGGAGCGACGGCGGCAACACCGGGCTTATTATGGCGGTGAAGTATCCTGCTTACGTAAATAAGCTGGCCATTATGGGCGCAAACCTGTTCCCAACAAATGAAGCCCTGCCCGATACGGTATTAAAACAAGTAAAGCAAGAACTGGGTGAATGGCAGAAACGAACGGATGCGCATTCAAAAATGGAGGCAAGGTTATTTACAATGTTATTAAGCGAGCCGCATTTAACATTTAATGAGATCAAAAAAATTAAATCGCCGGTACTGGTAATGGCCGGTCAGCATGATCTTATATTAGAAAAGCATACCCGCGCTATTGCGGCAGCCATTCCAAATTCCAAACTGGTTATATTTAAGAATGCCACACATTACGCACCGGTTGAGATCCCAAAGGAGTTTAATGAAACTGTACTTAAATTCCTTTAAAACAATTAGTTGAAGCGATCGGAACGCAATCGATGTGAGGCTATGATTTGAAGAAAAAACCCATTAATTTCAAAATCACTATCTTTGCGCCCATGGAAATTCTACCGCATAACCTTCAGGAGTATCTTGACGGGCATTGTGAGCCGGAGCCATCGGAGCTGCAAGCCATTAACAGGGAAACCTATTTAAAGGTGCTTAAGCCCCACATGTTATCGGGGCATTACCAGGGCCGGCTGCTAAGTTTTTTAAGTAAAATGATGCAGCCCAAAAACATCCTGGAGGTTGGAACCTTTACGGGCTATGCAACCATTTGCCTGGCCGAAGGGCTTACCGAAGATGGCGTTATCCACACCATTGAAGTAAACCGCGAGCTGGAAGAAATGCTTTATTCACACTTTAAATCAACAAGTGTTGAGAACAAAATAAAGCTGCATTTTGGCGAAGCAGAGGCTATTATTCCCGAAATACCGGTGGATAATTTTGATATGGTTTTTATAGATGCGGATAAAAAAAATAATTATACTTATTTTCAACTCGTATTTAACAAGGTAAGATCAGGTGGATTAATAATAATTGATAATGTTTTGTGGAAAGGTAAAGTATATGGTGCCGATAATGACACCGATACCAGAACCATCCGCGAACTCAATGACCAGATAGGTGCTGACACCAGGGTAGAAAAAATAATTCTCCCGGTTCGTGACGGTCTGCTGGTCATCAGGAAAAAGTAAATTATGAAGAAACACGTACTGAGTACATTGTTGCTGTTATCTGCCCTAATGGTATCGGCACAAAAAAACACCCCGCAAACTTATATTGAAAAGTTTAGTCCGGATGCTATACGCATTATGCACGAAACCGGGGTTCCCGCAAGTATTGTTTTAGGTGTTGCCATGCACGAGTCGGGATGCGGCAACAGCGCACTGGCGCAGCATCTGAACAATCAATTTGGTGTAAAAGGCGGTGGCCACACCGTTTACTATAAGCACAACAAAAAGGTCCGTACAGCTTACAAACATTATGATTCGGTTTTTGATTCTTTCCAGGATTTTGCCCGTATCATGACCGAGCGCCGCGAATTCAGTGGCTTATCATCATCTTTAACGCATTTCGATTATACAGGATGGGCTCACGGGATCCAAAAGCATGGTTACGCCAGCAGCCATAAGTGGGCTGCACAGGTGCTGGGGTTGATAAAGAAATATCACCTTTATTCGTTTGACGAGAACCCTGCCGACGAGAAAGATCTGGCGGAAAACAATTAAAAGATAGAAATTCCTGGGTGAACAGAAGTCCTCTTGACTTACAACCTTTATCTTTACCGGGTATTTGATGTCATTTTAATGAGAAAATTCTTTTATTTACTTCCGTCACTCGCGTTTTTACTTTCATGTGCACCGCGTAAAAATACCATTTCGAACAGCCAGGCGCGGCACAACAATCAAACCATACAAAAGGCAAATAGCGCCGCAATAGCAGGCTATACGCCATTTACATCGCTTCAATATATTGAACGGTTTAAAACAATCGCTATCCAGGAAATGAATTTATACGGCATACCGGCCAGTATTACTATTGCACAGGGTTTGTTTGAATCGGGAAACGGCAACGGCGAGCTGGCCAGGGTGGCGAATAACCACTTCGGCATTAAATGCTCGCCGGACTGGAAAGGCAAAAGCTATTATAAAGATGATGACAACAAAAATGATTGCTTCAGGGTTTACGACCGGCCCGAAGATTCATTCAGGGACCACTCGAACTTTTTAAAAAAGAAGAATTACGCCCATTTATTTGAGTTGGACAAAAACGACTACCGCGGCTGGGCAACGGGGTTAAAGGCGGCGGGATATGCAACAAATCCGAAATATGCTGATTTACTGATAGGCGTGATAGAAAAATATCGCCTCGATAAATATGACCAGCCGGAGGGCGGCGTACAAAAGATCAAACGCGAAGACCGCGTATTTACACAAATTGACCAAAACATTGGCAAGGCCATAAAAGATTCAATTGTTTCAACTACCCCGGTTGATAAATTGTATACGGTTAAACAGGGCGACACACTATATAATATCTCAAAACGTTTTGGACTTACTGTAGACGAGCTCAAGGGGCTTAATAATATGGCAGATAATACCGTTAAAATTGGGCAAAAGCTTGTGGTGGCTAAATAAGCTGGTGTTAATAAGTGTTAAATTAAATGAAAAAGGCCGGCCGGACGAGTAGTTTTAGCGACATGATGAAATGGGGGCTTTTCTTATATCTGGTTATCCTTTCGGCAAGCGGTTTTTCTCAGGAAAAATCGATTACAGGCATTGTGTTTGATAAAAATTCAAAAGACCGCGTTGCAAGCGTTAACGTTAGAAATTTAACAACAGGCCAATCAGTTTACAATAATTTGAAAGGCGAATTTAAAATCCCGGCTCGGGAAGGCGACAAGTTGGTTTTCACCAGGCTGGAGTTTCGCCCCGATACGCTTATGATTTTAACTAACGCGGCAGTAGCGGTATATTTAACACCATTGGCTATTCAGCTGAAGCAAGTTACGATTCGCGACACGCTTTTAAGCCCCGAAAAACGATTGGCTGCAACCAAATCGGATTACAGTAAAATATACGGTTCGTTAGCTTATAATGACTTTGTAACGTCGCCGTCAAATGGAGGAGCGGGCCTTAGCATCGACGCATTGTTTAATTCTCTCAGCAAAAGCGGCCGAAATGCCGAACATTTAAGGGGGATAATCGAAAACGACTACCAGCAGGACGTTATAGATTATCGATTTAATCGTACTGTTGTTAGTAATATAACAGGGTTGAAAGACGAGAAATTAACTGAATTTATGCTTCGGTACAGGCCGGGTTACTATATGACCCGGACAGCGACCGATTATGAGTTTATTGCATCGATAAAAGCCAACTATAAACGTTTTATAAGGCACCCCAGAAAATATTCGTTGCCGGATTTAAAGGCTAAATAAACAAATTCAAGGCGGTTATAGCTGTTCGTGCCGTTTTATAAACGATATATAATAAATTTGTCCGGCCCGGAACAAACCGGATATTGAGTTAGGTGTTGTGCTATCGGCCCGTCAGTTATTAATGTTATTTATTTTGCTATGCTAAAAAACAGACTTGGAATTCTTTTATTGATGGTTTTTGGAGTTGTATTATCAGCAGCAGCGCAAAAAAAAGACAGTCTTAAAATTGATACCAATCTGCTCAACAAATACCGGATAGAACCCCGCAAAAATGCCATCCCTGTCCGGCAGCGCCCCATTCAAATAAGAGAAGAATTGATACCGGTTACGTTGCTCGATTACAAAGTGAGTTACTGGCATAAATCAGTTGTATTCGGCCTTAATTTCAGCCAGGCGGCTTTTAGCGCAAATTACAGCGCCGGTGGCGTGAATGCCGTTGCATTGGGGAGTAACTTCGAATACAAAGCGGAATACAACAAAGCTCCTTTTAGCTATGCTAGCGATTTAAACTTGCTTTACGGCATATCCAAAAACAAAGGCCAGGGGTCGCGAAAGGCCAACGACCGGATATTTTTTGACAATAAGGTAGCATCGCAATTGTCAAAGCACTGGTTCTTTTTCGGCTCTTTAACCTTCGAGTCGCAATTTGACAAGGGATATAATTATGTTACAGCGGCTAATGGATCGGTAAACCAGTCGCTCATCTCAAATTTTATGTCGCCGGGTTATCTTACGGAATCGGTCGGTTTTGAATTTAAACCGGTAAAGTATTTCGACCTGCGTTTTGGTACAGGAACGGCGCGTCAAACATTTGTTTTAGATAGAACAATTTATCATAACCAACCTTCCAATTATGGCGTCGATTCAGGCCGTACGTTTAGAAATGACCTGGCCCTGCAGGTTGTAGCTACCCTCGATAAAGATATAATGACAAATATTCACCTCAACGCCAGGTACGCTTTATTTGTTCCCTATCAAAAACCCCTGGCGTATGTTAGCCATCGTATCGACGCTGTTTTAGCGGCGAAAGTGAACCGCCTTATAGCGATAACAGTAAACGGCACGCTACTTTATGATAAAAACAGTTCCCCTAAAAACACATCTCCCCACATTCAGGGTACCGAGGGCCTGGCGCTGGGGGTTTTGTATAAATTCCCATAATGGCGCGCCCGCGTGCTTTGCCAAGCAATTTGTGCCGGTTTTTTATTTTATAAATTAACCATCCGGTATCGAAATGAGTTGTAGCTTAGTAACTTAAACCGTCACAATCTTCTGTTGGTTCAAAAGAGATGATCAATATCTTTAAACGTTTGCCGCTCCCTTTAAAACTGATTTTAATAGGACTTGTTCCCTCCCTTTTCCTGGTATATTTATCGTTACAGTTTTATCTTTTCGAAAAGCAGAAGTATAACCTCAGCAAAGAAAACATTGAGGTAATTGACCGGTCGACGATGATTAACCGTTTGATAGACCAATTACAGGAAGAACGGCGATTTGCCTACGAATACGCATTAAAGAAAGAAGGCTATCCCGAATTATTGGCGCAGCAACATTATACAGACACGGTAATAACGCACCTGGAAAAGGATTCAGATCTGAAAGGGTTTGAAAATTATACCCTGCTGGATGGTTTAGCTGCGATCAGGAAAAAGAGCAATGCGCATAAAATGACTGCCGGCGACGTGATGAATTATTACACGACCGCCATATTCCGGATAAGCATGCTTGAGGTAACACCCCAACTTCAAATTGCTAATGCGAGACTGCTGAATCGCGAATTGCACAGCGCCCGGTCCATGTCGCAAATCATCACCTATCTCGGTATTCTGCGATCCAATATCTATAACGTTTTGTATACCCGTCAATTCAAATACGGCAACGGAACATTGCAGGGCCTTTCCGGAGTTTACATGGTGTTTTCTACTTACCAGGTTGAATTTAAAGAGAAATCGCCTGGCGATGCTGTTCGGGATTACAAGCATATTATTGAGAATGAGGCCAAGCCGACCATGGACTATTTGACCAAGAGTTTCAAGACCATGCAATTTGACAGCACCACATATACAGATACCCAATGGTGGAAGCTTTCCGGAGATGCGGTGGAGCAATTACGGAGCGAACAAACCAGGATATGGAATACGATCAATCAACAGCTAAATGCTATAAAGAACAATGTTCATCGTAATGAAGCAATTTTATTGGTTTTATTGGTTCTTGCTTTAGCCATTTGTATCGCCATAATTTCAGGAACAATAATTTCGATAACCCGGATTTTGACCGGATTACGGGTGGCTGCTGAAAAAATAGCGATAGGTGAACCGGGGCTAAATTTAGGCATCGAATCGGATGATGTAGTGGGGAAACTAGCCCGGTCGGTCGCTTTGATCGACGCAAATAATCAATTGCTGGCCGAAGCTGCAGATGAAATCAGAAAAGGAAATTTTGACGTCGTTGTAACTCCCCGCGGAGCGTCAGACGTGCTTGGAAATTCGATTTTGCAGATGAAAAATGAGCTGCATCGTAACGCGGAAGAAAAAGCGGAACAGGAATCCGAATTACAGCGGCTGTTAACAGCGGTAAAGGCAAGCGAAAGCCATTTCAGGCAAATTGCCGATCAAACGCCGTTTATGATATGGCAATTTAATAACCGTGGCAAAGCGGTGTATGTTAATAAACAATGGATTGATTTTACCGGGCTAAGTTTTGAAGAAAGTTTGGGTTCCGGTTGGGTTAAAGCGCTACATCCTGACGGAATAAAAGAAGGGAATTTTATAAAATCGTTTGCCGGTTTAAGGCCTTTCCGTTCAAAGTCAAGATTTAAAAATGTGAACGGCGAGTTCCGTTGGGTGCTCGTACAGGCCAACCCGATTTTTAACAATAACAAATTTGAAGGATTTATAGGAAGCCTTACCGACATTACAGATCAAATTCTCGCTCAGCAAGCTTTGGTGGATTTGATGGATAAAAAAGACGAGTTCTTAACAATTGCCAGCCACGAATTAAAAACACCTCTGACCAGTATAAAAGCATATACACAGCTGCTGCAAAAAAGCATTGACCAAAATGATAAGGCATATTCGCTGGCTGTGAAAAATCTGCATCATGTAGGCCGGCTTGAGAAATTAGTAAACGATTTGCTCGACGTTTCGCGCATAAACTCAGGGCAGATGGTTTACAAAAAGGAAAGTTTGAACATTAAGGATTTGCTGGAGCAAAGCGTTGATGGTTTTATGGATGTTTCAAAACATCGTGTTAGTATTATAAATGCGGAAGCTGTTAGTATTAACGGTGACCGTAGCCGTATTGAACAAGTATTTAATAATTTACTAAACAATGCGGCTAAATACTCGCCCGATGCTGACAGGATAGTCGTTAATAGTTATGTAAAAGACGGATATGTTGTAATTTCAGTGCAGGATTTTGGAATCGGGATAGATGATAAGGATAAGGGGATGCTATTCCAAAAGTTTTATCGCACACAAAAAGACTTTTATAAATTCCAGGGCCTTGGTTTGGGGTTGTTTATCTCCGGCGAAATTGTCGCCAGGCATGATGGCGAACTTTGGGTTGAGAGCGTGCCGGGAAAAGGATCAACATTCTATTTTAAATTACCCCGTGAATAATTTTCACCTGTTCATCATTCTCAGCAGTTGGGGCGGGTAATCACCTCGCAAACATTCAAGGCGGTTATTTGTCTTTTACCAGTTAACCGGGTTAAGGTAACAAAGTGGTTACTGTTAACCTTTTAATTGTATATAGTCTGATGCGTTTTTGTTCGTTCCTGTTTTTATTCTTGTTTTTTGGAGCCAATGCGTCGGCGCAAACAGTAGATGTTTATGGCAAGGTTTCCGATCAAATGGGACGGCCCGCTTCTTTTACTTCGATTTGGATAAGCGAAATAAACGCGGGCACACTAACAAATGCCCAGGGATTTTATAAAATAGCAGTAAAGCCGGGAGTATACCAATTTGTCTTTCGGTCGCCAGGGTTTGTCTCCTTCAGTCAAACAGCAGCGATTAGCGCGGGTAAAACAGTCGTAGACGCAACGCTGTCGCAGCTGCCGCCCTTTGAAACTGGCACCGGCAATGCCGATTCAATCGTCCATAATGTAATTGTGAAGGCTAGTTTACATGAAAGGCCGCCTCACTATGCCGGCACGCTCTATAATAAAATGCTGCAGCGGCTTGACCGCACATCATCAAATTTCCTTAAACGCGATGCCGCCCACGAACTGCATTTTAATCCCGAGCGCACAGGGATACTAAACTATGAGGAGTACATAGCAGACTTCAGCACCCGTTCGAAAGATTTTAATACTGAAGAAGTGGTAGCGGCTCAAAATTATGTCTATAGCCGGGACGTATTTAATTTTAACGGCCAGCCTGAACAGCACATCGACCTGTACCAACATACCCAACACCTCAACGGGTTTAATGAACATGGCTTTGTTTCGCCACTCGCCGGTAACGCGCATGCTTATTATCGCTACACCCTGACGGGACAGTTTATTGAAAATGGTAAACTAATATTCGCTATTCGCGTATGGCCAAAAACACACGATGAGCACCTGTTTTACGGAGTGATTTATGTTATAGATAAAGAATGGGTTTTATATGGGGCCGACCTTCATTTGCCGCCGTCTTCCAATATGGAATTGATAGACTCGATACGCATTCAACAGCAATACGTGCCCATGCCTGACGGGCATTGGATTACCCAGGCGTCGTTATTAAGTTATAAAGGCAAATTCTGGGGCTTTAGATATTCAGGCTTATTTCTGCGTCTTTATGAAAAAGCGGTACTTGATAGCTCTGTGGTTTCGAGGCCGTACCACGAAATCTACCATAGTACCAAAGTAAACTATCAGCAAACAAAACAATATTGGGCACAAAACCGGCCGGTTTTACTCATTCCTGAAGAGCGGCAATTTTTTCAGCTCGCCGAGCTGGAAGCCAACCACCGGAAAAGCAATCAGGTAAAGGATTCGCTGGCGCGAAAAAACACATTCAGGTTTTTCCCGTTTTTGCTGAGGGGATATACCCTCCACAATTACGATAACAACTCGTCCTGGACATTTCAGTCGCCATATAACGTGGTTTTTTACAACACGGTAGACGGCTGGGGCTTTGATTTTCATATCAAATACAATAAGATTTTCGACAGCCTGCGCAGTCTCACTGTAATCCCCGATGCGAGGTATGGTTTTACCGATAAAGTGTTCAACACAAACATATTTGTCAATTTCATTTACAACCCGTTTAAGCAGGCATCGGTGTACGCCCGGGTTGGTTCGGACTTTTTGGACCTGAACAATAAAGGAACGACCACTTTGTTTTTAAACTCAATAAATACGCTGCTGCTGGGCGGCAATTATTTAAAGCTTTATCAATCGCGGTTTATACTGGCCGGCACCGATGGAGAGGTATCAAATGGTGTCCTTTTGAATGGTGCAATCGAATATGCCGATCGTCGGTCGGTATTTAATACAACTGCCCATACTTTTAATAAAGACAGCGTGTTGATCACTTCCAACAATCCCCTTGACCCCAATGCGCAGCTGCCGTTGTTTCCGAGGTACCGGGCACTAACGGTACGCGGGTCGGCCACGTTTACCTTTGACCAGGAGTATATGATTACACCCCAGGGGAAATTTATTTTACCAAGCAAATACCCACGGCTGCGTTTTAATTATCGGCAGGGATTGCCCTTCCTGGGGTCAGATGTGAAGTATAATACCATGTCTTTGGATATTTTTCAGGATCGGCTGAACATGGGTATTGCCGGCCACATGGGCTATTTTCTTTCTGCCGGTTTTTTCCCGAATACCAGCCGGTTGTATTACCCGGACTATAACCAGTTCCGGGGCGGGCAAGGGTTTTTCTTCGATTCCGCACAGGGCAGCTTTCACTTTTTAAACTTTTACACATACAGCACCTTCAGGCCCTACTTTGAGGCTCACGCTGAACACAATTTTGCGGGGCTGTTTTTAAGCAAGGTGCCGTTATTCAATAAACTCAAAATACAGGAAATCGTCGGCGGTTCATACTTAACACAAGGCATGCTGCCCGATTATAAGGAGGTGTATTTCGGCCTCAAGCGTACAATCATCCGGTTGGACTATGGCCTTGCCTACGGCCGTTTTACAAAAGTTGTGCAGGGATTCAGGTTCGTTTATCATTTGTAAAGGCCGTATTAACAAATCGGTTTTCCACTGTAAGCACCTTAAAAACACACTTCCCCAAGTCGCCTCAAAATGATAACTTTGTGTCCTCAAAATTAGCATACGTATAATGTTTGAAAATTTATCCGATAAACTCGAAAGAGCCTTTAAAGTACTTAAAGGACAGGGAACCATAACAGAAATAAACGTGGCCGAAACCATGAAGGAAATTCGCAAAGCCCTTCTGGATGCCGACGTAAACTATAAAACCGCCAAAGCCTTTACTGATGACGTTCGGCAAAAAGCACTTGGCGAGAATGTGTTGACGGCCATTTCGCCGGGCCAGTTGCTCACCAAAATCATGAATGATGAGCTGACCGAACTGATGGGTGGCAGCACCGCCGACCTCAACTTCGCGGCAACGCCAACCATCATTTTGATAGCAGGCTTGAACGGTGCAGGTAAAACAACATTTACCGGGAAACTCGCTAACTACTTAAAAACGCAAAAGAATAAAAAGCCCTTGCTGGTTGCGGATGACATCTACCGCCCCGCTGCTATTGAGCAGTTGCAGGTTTTAGGTAGCCAGATTGATGTGCCGGTTTATGCCAACCTGGAGTCAAAAGACCCTGTCGCAATTGCCAGGGAAGGCATCGCGTTAGCTAAGCAAAACGGAAATAATGTTGTAATTATTGATACAGCGGGCCGCCTTTCTATAGATGAAGCCATGATGCGCGAGATCGAGCAGGTGAAGGATGCGGTAAAACCTCACGAAATATTATTCGTGGTGGATGCCATGACGGGGCAGGATGCAGTGAACACAGCTAAAGTATTCAACGACCGGTTGGATTTCACAGGTGTGGTGCTTACCAAGCTGGATGGTGATACCCGCGGCGGTGCGGCACTGTCGATCAAATCGGTAGTAAATAAGCCGATCAAGTTTATCGGTACTGGCGAAAAAATGGAGGCATTGGATGTCTTCCACCCCGACCGTATGGCTTCGCGTATTTTGGGCATGGGCGACGTGATATCGCTGGTTGAGCGTGCCCAGCAGCAATTTGATGAAAAAGAAGCGGCCGAGCTGCAAAAGAAGATCCGCAAAAATAAGTTTGATTTCAACGACTTTTTCGGCCAGATACAACAGATCAAAAAAATGGGGAACATGAAAGATCTGATGGGTATGATACCCGGTGTTGGCAAAATGATGAAGGATATTGAGGTAGATGATAACGCGTTTAAAGCGATCGAAGCCATTATCCAGTCGATGACGCCCTACGAAAAAGGAAATCCGGATAGCATAAACCAAAGCCGCCGCAATCGTATTGCCAAAGGTTCAGGCACTGATTTAACCGAAGTAAACCGCCTGATCAAGCAGTTTGAAGATATGCGTAAGGTGATGAAACAAATGAGCAACCCCGCAGCCATGGCTAACATGATGCGGAGAATGCCAAAGTGATTTTAGATTGCGGTCCCGATAGCTATCGGGATACGATGTTAGATCTGGCTTGTCAATGGCAGGAAATTACTATATGATGATAAACTGCTTATATCAGAATTAGTTCAATACCAGGGATCGCCTTAAATCCTTTATCGGAAGTGATTAATGGTATTTGAAGATATTTGGACGTTGCAGCTATAATGGCATCGGGCGTTTTGATTTTCATATGCTGTTTTAATTCAATAGCCATTTTGCGAATATCAGCAGTAAGTTCGAAAATAATACAATCGTCCAATAACGAGCGGAGTTTTAACTGATTGGCCGCATTTAGTTTATGCCAGCCAAGAAGTTCAATTTCTGAGATAACCGATACAATTACAGCGCCATCTAAAAATGGTTCAACATATTCTTTTCCTTCGTGTACTGCAATTAAGAAATTAGTATCAGCAACAAAACTAAACCCATTCATTCCTTACCTGCTTTTGGTAGTCGAGGCCGTCAAGATTTCTTTTAAGTTTTCCGAAGTGCTTTCTTAAACTTTTCTTACCCGTCTCTTTAGCCAGCTGTTCAATGGCTTGCTGAATTTTTTCTTTTGTGACCGGAGTTTTTATTTCGATAGTCATAATCAAATATAATCATTAAATCTATCGCTGCAAAAATCCTGCCCGATACAATCTAAACAAAATTTAACCCTGCAAAACTCTTCGTCAACACCTGGCTGTTATTCACATCCAGCCACTTATCCAGCAGGGTTGCATATACGTCCCTGAAGTCGATCTGGTATTTTAGATCGCCGTTATCGAGTAGGTTCAAATCGGGAGCGTCATTATAAATGCCTGCTTTTTTAAGCTTTCCGCCATAGACGAGGATGTTGTTTGCGGTGCCGTGGTCGGTGCCGTTGCTAGCGTTTTGTTCAACCCGGCGGCCAAACTCCGAAAACGTCATAATAAGCGTGTCATCCAGTTTCCCGGTTTGTTTCAGGTCTTTAATAAAGGCTGCAACCGCATCGCCGTATATCTTTAACTGGCGGCCCTGCTGGTTTTGCTGGCCCACGTGGGTATCAAAACCGCTTAACGATACATAATAAATGCGTGTTTGCAGGCCGGAGTTAATAAACTTCGAAACCGTTTTCAGCTGGTTACCCAAGCCGGTTGCGGGATATTCTGCGGTTACATTGTAGGTTTTGGATGTTTTTTGAATGTAGTCTGCCGACGAATAAGTTTCTATCATCGTCTTATACAGGTATCCCAGATTATCCTCGTTTAAGTTTGCGCCGTGGTCATGCACCAGGTCCTTGAAAAACGGTTCGCGGGTGGTTTGATACAACTTATTGGGGTCCTGTACGGCAATGCCTTTCATTTTCGTGCCTTTCATGGCAAGCGAAAGTGTATCATCAACTTCAATGGCCGTATAGGGATTTTTGCAGCTTTGGCAGTTCGAATCCAGGTAGCGGCCTATCCAGCCGGTTGTCAAAAACTGGTTCGAGTCGCTGGCGGTTTGCCAGATGTCCATTGACCGGAAGTGTGAACGGTCTGGGTTGGGATAGCCAACCGAGTTAATAATGCTCATATAACCCTGGTCGTAAGTATCTTTCAACGCCGACAAATTAGGGTTGAGCCCCTGCATGTCATTGAGCTTTATAATATCTGCCTGGTTTACGGCAATGGTTTTGCGTTTTTGATAATAAATGTCATTGCCGTAAGGAATGATGGTATTGAGCCCGTCGTTACCGCCCGAAAGCTGTATGACCACCAGGTTTTTGTAGCCCGTAAGATCGCTTTTGGCTAAAGCTTCAAGGGGCTTTAAAAAGGCGGGCACTAAAAAGGCACCCGACGCAAGTGCTGTATTTTTTAAAAAATCTCTGCGCTTCATATTTATTGAATTAGCGATTTTACATCAATTCGAAATTAACATAGCTGATACTCGGGTGTCGAAACCAGTTCAATAACCGCAGCTTTTGTATCCACCGAACTGTTTATGCTGTTCAGTAAGCTATTGGTTGGCGTTGGCTCCAGCAACAATTCAGCAATCCCTGTTCTTGACATTTTTTGGGGGATGTCCTGTAAAAATTTATCCCAATTTGGCTGGGCCTGTACCCGGGTGTTTACCAATTGCTGCTGGTTACGTACCACAGCAATATAGGCTTCGTCCTCAGGATCGGCTTTGCCGGCAAAATCTATTAGTCCTCCATTTAATAAGGTTGACGGAATCTTAAGACGGTACATTAACGAGGAGCTATCTATCCAGTTTTTGCCGCCCGGCCAGCCGGCCACATTCGGCGGATTAAACAATACTTGTCCCAGTACACGCTGAAACTGCAATAAAACTTCGGGCCGCTGGTACGTGATATAGAATTGCCTGTTCAGTCCCACTAAAAATATCACCGGCGATTTTATCATGTTACCAACGTTTTTATCGTCGTAAAACCAGGCGGAGGTAAAAACATACTCCAGCAGCGGCTTTATTTCATAATTCGAATGGTAAAACACATCCGCCATAGCATTCACGTGCAAGGGATCAGGGATATCATTCACAAGGTATTTGTATAGTTTATTGCAGATAAAATGTGCCGTTTCCTTTTTCTCCAGCAGCATGTTCATAATATCCTCGCCGTTGAAGTTGCCGGTTTTGCCCATAAAAGCTTTGGGCCCGTCGTCATGGACGAATTTGCGGGTCACGAATTCACCGTCCTTATTAAATCCATATCCAGTAAATGCCCGGGCCGATTGTTTTATATCGTCCTCTGTATAATTGCCCCGGCCAACGGTAAAAAGCTCCATTACCTCGCGGGCAAAATTTTCATTCGGGTGATTTTTTTGATTCTGCTGATTGCTCAAAAATTGCAGCATAGCCGGCGATTCGGCAACCTGAAATAATAATGTCCTGAAACTCCCGAGCGCATTCTCCCTATGAATATTATTCAGTTGCTGTGCAAAGAAGGCATTGTTTGAACGGCAGGCAAAATGATTATGCCAAAACAGGGTCATCTTCTCCTGCAAAACCGAATCGGTGGTGTTCATTTGATTTATCCAGGCAAAATTCAAGTCCTTTTCCTGCTGGCGTTGCTGCTGCAGGAACATCTTTTTTGCCATCATATCTTCTTTTACTACCGCGGCGTAATCCATTTTAACTTTAACCACGTCAATAGGTTGCGCATCAGCGGTATTGAGCAATTTCTTTACAGCATGTTTGATGGAGATATTTTCCAGCTCTTTTAAATCTTCAAAGCGCATCCCAAAGGCTGCCCGGGCCCATAGATGCTTCACCTGCCTGATATTGTTCATGATATTAGTATGACAATGCAAGTTACGGTAGGTTTAATTTAATGCGGCCTGTTTTTGAGGATTTTTAGTCGAACAAAATCAAATAATGCTTCAGGCGCAAATTGGCATACAAGGAAAAGCAATTGTTTAATGCGAGGCATAAAATTTTATTCTGTTATTTGATTATTTGCCTTATTGTTTATATTCGTCTGTTATACCTTTTAAAAATTTAAAAAGGTTTAACAATTTCTCCGCAACCTAACCCTTTTTATGAATAGAATTCTTACCTGTTGCTTAATGTGCTTTTGTTTGCTATCGGTAAAAGCGCAAACACAACCAGCCTCACAGGGGACCTCGCCTTACGGAAAAGTTGATATGGCCGACCTTCAAATGACCTCGTGTGATTTTGAGAAGGATGCCAATGCCGAAATATTATTTGATAAGGGCACAACCAAAGAACGGCATACACGCATTAAAATATTTAACGAATTTGGAAAGAGATATGCCAATGTTCGCCTTGTGTTTCCAGGAACTACTCCGATACGCGGTATACAAGGTGAGACATTTAATATTGAACGAGGGCAGGTTCAAATAACACCGCTCGATAACAACCAAATTTATTTCGAAAAAATCGATAGGTTTCATTCAGCAATGGTTTTTTCATTGCCAAATGTTAAAGCAGGTTCAATTATTGAATATAAGTATAACGGGAACTATGAATATACGTGGTATTTTCAAAGCTATTTACCGACACGCTATAGCGAGGTGCAAACTGATTTTGGTACACAAATATCATTCAGATATATCCCTTATATCAGTCAACCGCTTGTTATTGACAAAGGCGAAAATACCGATTATGTTCAACGCAAAGCAATGGCCAATATTCATTCACTGCCGGATGAGTCATATATGGGTTCCCGATGGGATAATTTGCAAAGAATGGAGTATGTGGGTCGGCCGGCTTTTTTTAATACGTGGGAAAAAATAGGAGATATCTTATTAAAGTCAGACGATGTGGGCAATGAATTCGATCGGATGGTATCAGGCGGAAAGGCGATTGTCAATAAAGCAAATACCTTTAAGTCTAACGATGAAAAGATCGCGTTTATATTCGATACGGTTAAAAATCATATGAGATGGAATAAAATTACCACTTTTATAAAAACCGATGGAACGGTAAGAGCCTGGAATAAAGAATCCGGAAATTCTGCTGAAATCAACCTGATTGTTTACCAGCTTTTAAAGAAGGCGAATATAAAAGCATATCCCTTTTTTGTAAGCTCAAAAGGGAATAAGAAAATAAGCCCGATTAATCCCAATCCATTTTTGCTCAACAATCTTGTTGTGTACGTGCCGGTTGACAGCACAAAATCGTATGTTCTGGATGCGACAAACAAGTATAATCTTTATAACACTATACCAGAGGATGAGCTGAATTCATTCGGTTTGAGCATCGATGAATCCAACAAAGAGTACAAAACCATTTTCATTGAAAATCCGGAACCGGCAACGAATTTGGTGTTTTTAAACGCAGAGATTAAGCCAGGCGGAAAGATAGAAGGAAGTGCCGAAATAACGAGTTATAGTTATCACAAAAAAAATGCTGTTGAGAAATACAAAACGGATGGTGAAGAAAAATATCTCGATTATCTGCGAAATAAAAACAATAACATAAAAATATCTTCAATTAAGTTCACAGAAATGAATATTGATAGCCTTCCGCTGGTTCAAAAATTTAACTTCAACGCTGGGTTGGATGGATCGGACGAACAATATATTTATTTTGGTGCCAATTGGTTTACTGGATTAACTGCAAATCCATTTATGAATGAAGAGCGGTATTCAAATATTGATTTCGGCTACAGAAGCAACTGCGCTATTAGCGGTGTTTATAAGTTACCATCTGGGTATAAAATAGAAGCGCTGCCAAAAAGTACAACCATCGTTATGCCCGATCAGAGCATTGTTTTCAAACGAATAGTGGCGGAGGATAATGGAGTTGTTTTAGTAAAATATAACCTCAACCACAAAAAAACAATCTATTTTAAAGAGAACTATGAGTATATACGCGGATTTTATAAAAAAATGTATGAAATGCTGAATGAACAGGTCGTCTTAAAAAAAATATAAACCGAATAACCTAAACCTTTTTTATGAATAGAATTTTTACTTGTTGTTTAATGGGAGCTTTTATGCTGTCGGCTAAAGCGCAAACACCGCAGGCTTCACCAGGCACCTCGCCTTATGGGAAAGTTGATATGGCCGACCTTCAAATGACCTCGTGTGATTTTGAGAAGGATGCCAATGCCGAAATGCTTTTTGATAAGGGCGTTGTTTACTTCGGCAGCGATTTATTAACTATAACGGAGGAGGTTCACAAGCGCCTAAAAATCTTTAACGACAAGGGCAAGGACGAAGCAAATGTTAAGATAAAGTTTTATAGCGGCAATCACCTTGAATATGTTACTGGCCTGCAGGCCGAAACGATTAATTTAACGGATGGGAAAATCGAGATCACCAAACTGGATAAGAAATCGATCTACACTAAAAACATTGATAACACGCATAGCGAAATAACTTTTAGTTTTCCCAATGTAAAACCCGGTTCGATCATTGAATATAAATATAACCTTGGCGCGAACAGTTTCGCAGACTTTCCGGATTGGTACTTCCAGGAAAAGATACCGGTTAGATACAGTGAGTTCAATACCGGGATACCTGATGTTTTTTATTTCAGGGCTATTTCTCACATCAACGCGGCATTTGCGAAACATACAACCTCGTCGGATGGACGCAGTCTTGTCGACCCAAGTGGATCGTACCCGTTTAATATTGAGAATGAAACAAGGGCGCTTGCCAATATCCACTCTCTTCCGTATGAGCCGTACATGTCGTCATTTCACGATAACGTTCAGGCCGTGCGGTTTCAACTCGTATCAATAAGGCCGATCGGCGGGTTTACGCACACCGGCTCTGATTCCTGGGCGAAGGTTGGCGGCAAGCTTATCGATGAAAACGACTTTGGCGGACAACTTAAAAGAAAGCTAAACGGTGAGGATGTGATTATATCAAAAGCGAAATTGCTTAAGACAGATGATGAGAAAATAGCGTATGTGTTTGGTGAAGTAAAAAACGCAATGAAATGGAATGAGGATGACGATTGGTCAACCAATGACGGAACGCCGCGTGCATGGGAAAATAAAACAGGTAATTCCGCCGAAATTAATTTGATCCTGTACCACTTGCTTAAACAATCCGGCATTAACGCTTACCCGATGGTTGTGAGTACAAGGGAACATGGCAAGGTTGACCCATATTATACATCCGTTAACCAGTTTAACAGGGCTGTAGTATACGTTCCGTTGGACAGCGCTAAACGATATGTGTTGGACGCGACGGGCAAATACAATATCTATAATCAAATTCCCGACGAACTATTAAACTCATCCGGCCTGTACATTGATAAGCCAAAAAACCTGTATGATATCGTTCATTTAAAAAACACGTCGCCGGCAAGGCAGTCCATTTCAATCAAAGCCGAAATAAAGCCAGGTGGTAAATTGGAAGGCGTGGCCGAAATAAGCGGCACTTCTTATAATCGCGTAGATGCGTTAACGCAGTATAAAAATGACGGTGAAAAAAAGTATATCGATTATTTGCGGGACGACAACAACAACATCAAAATATCTTCTCTGAAGATTGAGAATATGGAGGCAGACACATTGCCCCTGTTGCAAAAAATTGATTTTAATATGGATTTAACCGGGTCTGATGAAAACTATATTTACCTGAATGCAAATTTGTTCACTTCGTTCAGAAACAATCCTTTTTTAAGTGAAAACAGGATGACGGATGTTTATTTCGCATACCCAAGAAGTTATTATGTAAACGGCGCCTTTAAAATACCCGCCGGCTATAAGACAGATGTGCTGCCTAAAAATATTAATATGGCAATGCCCGACAAAAGCTTTGGCTTTAAGCGGTATGTAACCGAGCAGGATGGGTCAGTTTTTGTTCGCTACACCATTACCTATAATGTAAGCGAATATTCAAAAGAGTATTATCCCCAGCTTTTCGAATTCTTTAAGAAGATGCACGAAATGCTAAACGAACAAATTGTGTTAAAAAAATCATAGCTGTTATGCGCAATAAATATTTTTACTTTTTGCTAACGTGGACAGCTGTTTTATCAGCAAACGTTACCAAAACCTTTGGACAGGAAAAAAAACCTGATTTGCAGGTGTATTCGGCTGCGGGCATCCCCGATTCATTAAAAGAAAACGCCAATGCGGTAGTTCGGCTTTCTGAGGACATTATTACCGTAAAAGCTGCTGGTAAGGCAATGGTCAAGCACCATGACATTGTTACCGTGCTAAATGAAAAAGGCGATTACAAGGCGAAAATGGTTATGGTATACAATAAAAAGTACGATAGCTACAGCAATATTGAAATGAAGGTGTATAATGAACAGGGTAAGCTGTTGAAAAAATATCATAAAAGCGACATGTATGACGGCTCCACAACCAGCGAAGAAATGATGGTTACCGATGAGCGCTTTCTGGCCGTTCGGCATACAATTGCCAACTACCCGGCAACTATTGAAATTACATACGAAGAAGATTTAAGCAGCTTTATCAATCTGCCGCCGTGGCGTATACAGGATAATACAGAGCAATCAGTACAAAATGCGGTTTGCTCGATAATGGTTAACCCTGTAGTCGGTTTCAGATACAAGTCCGAGAATAATAATATAATTCCGGATAAACAAACGGTAAACGGATGGGATTTCTACACTTGGCAGGTAAAGAATCTTAAAGCCATAAAAAAGGAGGAAAACGTTTTGTCGTGGAATGTTTTACCCGATATTTTATTCGCCGTTAATTCGTTCAATTGTTACGGGTACCAGGGCGACTTCTCTACGTGGCAGTCTTTCGGGAAATGGATACAGTCGCTAAACAGCGATGTGTGTACGCTTAACGCCGAACGGGTAGCAGAAATAAAACGCATGACGGATACCATCAGCGGTGATAAAGCAAAAGCGCGGTTCCTTTATAACTATATGCAAAAAAACATGCGTTATGTTAGTGTGGAGCTTGGAATAGGTGGGTTCAAGCCATTTCCGGCAACCTTTGTTGACCAAAAGAAATATGGTGATTGTAAAGCGTTATCGAATTATATGTACGCACTGCTAAAGGCCGTTAATATAAATGCAAATTACGCGTTTATCCGCTCGGGCTTTAATGAAAAGCCGGCCGATCTCTCATTCCCGTACGATGCATTTAACCATGCGATTTTATGTATTCCGTTTAAAAATGATACCACCTGGCTGGAATGCACCAGCAGCACGCAGCCATTTGGAAAGCTTGGCCCCTTTACCGAAAACAGGAATGCCCTTTTAATTACAGAGGATGGCGGGAAACTGGTTAATACGCCGCGCAGCATAATGCAGGATAACCAGTTCAACAGCGAGGCGCACATTGTCCTGAATCCGGACGGGAGCGCGAAAGCTGAACTTAAAATTTTAGGGTCGGGCGGTTACAGGGAACTGTATGTAGGTGTCGAATCGTTAAAACTCGACGATCAAAAGGAGTTTTATATGCGCGCGCTTAATATCAAACAGCCCATCGTTTTTGACTTGAAACCGGTTTCGGATAATGACGGCATTAAGCGAATTGACATCAACCTGGAATATGACAAGTTTTGTGATGTTATGTCGGGCGATAAGCAATTTTATAGGCCCAAAGTGTTTGATTTGTGTGCTTTCAGTTTGCCTATTGAGGATAAACGAAAAACAGATTATTATTTTGAACACCCGCTCCAAAAAACTTGCGTTACTACTATTGACCTGCCGCCAGGCTTTGAAGTAGAGGCATTGCCAACCAGTCAGAATCTAAAATTCACTTATGGTAATTATGACGTGAAATACAGCTATAACGCGGCAAAAGGCCAGGTGGTTAGCACCGCCCGGTTTGAAATATCAAACCAGGTGATACCGGCTGCTAAATACACCGAATTACAACAATATCTTGACGCGGTAGCGAAGGCGCAAAATAAAAAGCTCGTGATACGGCGTAAGGCATAAATTTACCTGATGGTATTCAGGCTCGACGAACGTTTAATATTCCCCGATCCGGAGTTGGCAGAGCCGGACGGGTTGCTGGCCGTTGGCGGCGACTTGTCGATCGACCGATTACTGCTCGCCTATCAAAATGGGATTTTTCCGTGGTACGGAGACGATACGCCAATTTTATGGTATTCGCCGCACGAGCGGTTTGTGTTGTTCCCGTCTGAATTAAAAATCTCCAAATCTATGCGGCAGGTTATGCGCCCGGGTAAATTTAGGGTGACCACCGATACTTGTTTTGAACAGGTGATAACAGCATGTTCAACCGTTAAGCGCAGTGAACAAGCCGGCACGTGGATAACAGACGAGATGAAAGAGGCATATATCCACCTTCATAACGAGGGTTACGCGCACTCTGTTGAGGTATGGCAGCAAGAGAGTTTGATTGGCGGTTTATATGGCGTTAAAATGGGCAAAGTGTTTTGCGGCGAAAGTATGTTTAGTTTGGTAAGCAACGCATCAAAAACAGCGCTGATAAATCTTGCCCTCGCTGGCCGGTATCAATTGATAGATTGCCAGGTACATACCCATCACCTGGCTTCAATGGGCGCCCGGTTGATCAGCCGGAAAGAATATATGGGCATTCTGCAAAACTCTGTGCTGTGAATATTACCTTTGGATGAGTAGTTTGCAGTATGCTGCTGGCAGTTTGCAGGTGTTATACAAATGCGCAAACTGCCAGCAGCATACTGCATACTGGATACCGCCAACATGAATATAGCCATTCAAAAAGAAAGAATAATATTGGGGATAGATCCCGGCACCGCAGTTATGGGCTATGGCCTGGTAAAGGAAACCGGCCCGAAGATGGAGCTGATTAGCCTGGGCGTGATAAAAATGGGTGCCACAGATGATCACATGCTAAAGCTTCAGCGAATATTTGAAAAAACGGTTGCGCTTATTGATAACTATAAACCCGATTGCATGGCTATCGAAGCGCCGTTTTATGGGAAAAATATCCAAGTAATGTTAAAGCTTGGCCGGGCCCAGGGTGTTGCTATGGCCGCTGCATTATCACGCAACGTGGTCATTACTGAATATGCCCCGCGTAAGATAAAACAGGCCATCACCGGAAATGGAAACGCTACTAAAGAGCAAGTGGCCGCCATGCTTCAAAGCCTGTTGAATTTTAAAGAAACGCCTGATTTTTTGGATGCGACCGACGGGTTGGCGGTAGCCGTTTGCCATTCTTTTCAGCGTATGCCTGCTGGTGCAGGAAAAGGCGCTGGAAAGAAATCATATTCCGGCTGGGATACGTTTGTTAAAGATAACAGCAAGCGGATTATTTGAAATCGGCACACTACAACGCTTTCCGTATTTTTTCTGAAGTAGCTTCCAGCTGTTCGGGTGTGAAGCTAAGCTTAGGCCGGGCGAAGTTTAAATCGCTTACATTATTCATCGGGATCAAATGGATGTGCGCATGCGGAACCTCTAGCCCGATAACAGCAACCCCAACCCGTTTGCACGGTATTGATTTTTTAATTGCGGCGGCTACTATTTTAGCAAAAATGTGAAGCTCCACATAGGTTTCGTCATCGAGATCAAAGATATAATCAACTTCCTTTTTGGGGATAACAAGTACATGCCCCTCTGCTAAAGGATTAATATCAAGGAACGCCAGAAAATCGTTGCTTTCAGCCACCTTGTAAGCCGGTATGTCACCAGATATTATCTTTGAGAAAATGGTCATTGTTTAGTTGATTAAGTGAATTGTTGATTATGTATAAGTGTGATTGAGTTGATCAGGGTTAACTAAGCACCGGATCAACTCAATCAATCACGCTCTATCTGCTCACCTCCATTATTTCAAACTCCATTGTGCCGGCGGGTACTGTGATCTCGGTTTTATCGCCTACTTTTTTGCCTAATAACCCCTTAGCGATTGGCGACGCTACGGATATTTTACCCGCTTTAAGGTCGGCTTCACTTTCCGACACCAACTGGTAGGTCATAACAGCGCCGTTTTTAATGTTCTTTATTTTAACGATAGATAAAGCCAGCACTTTTGACGTATCCAGTTTTGATTCGTCAAGCAAGCGGGCATTGGCCAGCATCTCGCCCAATTTGGCAATTTTAGCCTCATGTAATCCCTGTGCTTCTTTCGCTGCATCATACTCGGCATTTTCCGATAAATCCCCTTTATCGCGCGCCTCAGCAATTGCTTTGCTGATGTTGTACCGTTCTGTAGTTTTTAGTTGATGTAGCTCTTCCTTTAATTTTTCTAAACCCTCTTTTGTATAATATCCTACCTCTGCCATAATGCAATTTTATTAAATAATTCAGTTCTATTGGTGTCAAAAAAAAACCGCCCTTCCGTTCGAAGAAGGACGCGATGTTATTAAAAACAAACAAGACTATATCGGCTGTGCCTACATAGTCTTGCTTCTTGTAAAACGAAGATAAGAGTTTTAAGTTTTATTATCCAAATTTTTTATCGGTATGGCTTGCTAAAACGATGAAGAGTTATAGCTGACAACGCATTTATTTTTGCCCAACGTTTTCAACAGGAATCTTAAACCAAAAGGTTGAACCCGTGCCTACAACACTGTCAACGCCAATTTCTCCCTGGTGACGCCGGATAATTTCCGACGAAATATAAAGCCCTAAGCCAAGGCCGGAAAATACCGTTGCCGACTCTTGTACCCGGAAGAATCGGTCGAATATGAAATCCTTTTTGTCGCCAGGTATTCCGATACCGAAATCGGTCACACAAACCTTCAGGAAGCCATCTTCAACGCTGGTACTAATTTGTATTTCACTCGCATCGGGCGAGTATTTAACAGCATTCATTAAAAAATTGCTTATTACCTGCTCAAGGCGAGGCTTATCAGCATAAATTTCAACGTCGGCGTTGTTTTCAAAAACGATCAGGTGATCAGGCGAATTAGACTGTGCTTCTTCCACACATTCCTTTATCATCCTGTCGGCATTGAATATTGAATAATTGAAAAATATTTTCCCTTCCTGTATGCGCGTAACATTTAGCAGGTCTTCAACCAGGGACGTTAGCCGTAAAACCTGTTTGTTTGCCTTTTCAATAAAGGGGTCGATTGACGTATCGTCGCCTTTTTTAGATAGCATACGCTGTACAATTTGAAGTGCGCCTTTTAATGTCGTTATAGGTGTTTTTAACTCATGGCTGGCAATGCTCATGAACTCGTCTTTTTTCTCCATTAACGATTTGGTTGCCTGCTGCGCTTTAACCATATCGGTTACATTGAACCCGAAAAATGCTACACCGTCGGCCACGCCATCTTCATTATAAACGGGGTTAAAGATAAAGTCGAACCATGAGTCGGGTTTTTTGATGCCCGATTTATCGGAATATTGTATATGCCAGGCTTTGCCAATAAAAGGTTCGCCTGTAGCCATCACCCTGCGGGCGATACCCGTTAGGTTATTGTCTTCAACTTCGCCCAATATTTCCTCTCTCGTTTTTCCAATATAATCAGTGCCCCCGTCAAATTCCATAAAGGCCCTGTTCACAAATTCATAAATGAGTTTTGGTCCCCGGCGTATGGTTATTATAGCTGGCGCATTCATAAAAATGCTGTAAAACTCTTCCTGCTGTTTTTTAACCAGGTTTTGCAGTTCGTTTTTCCGGTGCTCATTTTCCTTTTGTACCGAAATGTCAATAATATAGCTCACGGTATGCATTCGGCTCTCATATTCGAGCAGGGCCGAACCCATTAATACCGGAATGGTATTGCCATTTTTTTGCAGATATTGATTTTCAAACGGCGGGCAATATCCATCAGAATAAACTTTATTGAAGGCCTCCTGGTTTACCCGCACAAAACCCTGCGGTACCAGGTTTTTCCATGTGATGTTATTGTTTTTAATTTCATCCCAGTCATACCCAACCATTTTCAGGAATGAATTATTAGCTTCAACAATATGCCCGTCCGGATCGGAAAAGAACATCCCGATCATGTCGGAATCAAAGATCTTCTTGAACTTATTTTCGGATGAGGTGAGCCGTTTTTCGGCGTCAATTAACCGGGATATATCAACAATTGACCCCACCATCCGGTACGGCATTCCCGACTCATTGAACAGGATACTGCCCCGGTCCATAATTGCAGCGTAATCGCCATCGGCTTTCATCACCCGGTATTCTGCCGACCAATGGGTCTTGTTTTGATTGATGGCTTCAAATATGCTTTTTTCAACCCGCTCGCGGTCGTCGGGATGTATTTTGTCAAACCAAAAATTAATGGTTGCATTATCATCACTGGCCTGGTAGCCAAACATCTTTTCGAAATTCTCGCTCCGCCACATTTGGTTCGGCGCCATTTTCCAATCCCAAATGGTGTCGTTTGTCGCCTGCGAAACAAGCTTAAATCGATCCTCGCTTAATGACAATTCCTGGGTTCGTTCCCTAACCGTGCCTTCGAGCTGGTTGTTTAGGTTTTTTAATTCCTCGCGGGTGATTATTAATTCGTGGTAGTTTTTCTTGAGCTTTTGTTCAGCCTTTTTCCGGTCGGTGATATTGGAATAGTTTACAACAAAACCATCCGCCATTTTTACGGCATTGAGCTGGTACCAATCGTCATTAAATTTTGTTTCAGTTTTTAAGGCGGTGTCCTGTTCAATAACTTTTTTAAACTTATCGAAAAAGCCGCCGCCAAATAATTCGCTAAAGTTGCCGGATGTTGTTCCGGGTGTAAGGGCCTCGGCGGGTAGTTGCAGTAAATCCACCGCGGCAGGGTTGCCGGCCAAATATTTAAAATCATTAATGTGATTATACTTGTCCCTTACAGCCCGAAATGCTAAGATGGCGCCATTAGATGTGTTGAAAATGCCTGAGATTATATTGTTCAGTTCCGTTATCATGGAAATATCCACAAAAGATATTACTACGCCGTCGCGGCTCTTATCTTTTTTGATATAAGGCTGGATACGCATCAAATAGCTGGTGCCGGTTGCGGCTTGAACTTCCTTCTCTACAAAACTGCCATGTGCCAAAACCTGGTGAATATCCTGGTCCAGCTTCTCATACCTGATATTGTTGGATAGGTGGCTTATCGGTCGGCCAATGTCCGTTTCAATAAGGTTAACCATTTTGATAGCCGCGGGATTGAATTTCCTGATCCTCAGATTAGAATCGATAAACAGCTGTCCGATATCTGTACTGGCAAAATAATTATCAAGGTCCTCATTAAGCTCTATCAGCTCGCGTATTTTAAGCTGGTGTTCCGTGTTTAAGGTATGGAGCTCTTCATTCAGCGATTGCAGTTCCTCGTTGCTGCTTTGCAATTCTTCGTTTGCCGAAAGTAATTCCTCGTTGCTGCTTTGCAGCTCTTCATTGGTTGTCTCCATCTCTTCAACCGTTAATTGAAGATTGGCGCGTACCTCATTTAGTTCGGCCTCCATTTCAAGAATGTACTCACCTTGCTGGTCGTTGGTAATCGGCGGTAAAACAAGGGCCTCTTTCACAACGGCTGGGTCAACTCTTCCCTCGCTAAATAATACAAGCGTGTATCCCGAGTCAATGCCTTGTATCGCCGGCTTTATTGAAATGTTCAATACCCGGTGTTTCCCATCTTTATGGTCATCGGCTAACAGAAAATTGGTTTTTTTATTATCCTTCCATGCTTTTCGTATCGCGTTGTTTAACAATAAAGAAAGCTGGTGGGGAACCATTTTTAAAATATTCAGGTTTAATTTTTTCTCCGGAAGTGATAAGTATTTTGAAAAATCGCCAACTGTTTCTCTTATCTCGTAATTTTTATCGATGTAAATACCGGCACAGCCAAGCTCTTCGATTAAAAAGGTTTTGAATTCATCTTCTATTGATTTACGCGCGTTATTTTCATTTCCGGAATTACCTGCGCGCGACGATGACTTAAGGCCGCTGCTAAATGTACTATACGTATTGTGGTGCGAGTATTGTAAGCTGCCCGATTTTTTGTAAATGCGCCATTTTGAATTGATTTCAACGAACCCTTCTTTAACGGCGGATACAGTTTCGCTCGACCCTAAAAATAATATGCCGTCGGGGTTTAGTGAGAAATGAAACGTTGCCAATATTTTTTGCTGCAGCAAACCGGTCATATAAATGAGCATGTTTCTGCAAGTGATAAGATCATTCTTAATAAATGGCGGCGATTTGATCACATTATGCTTTGCAAACACGATCAATTTTCGGATGGCCGGAATGACGGAATAATTTTGGCCCTCCTTAATAAAATATTTTTTGAGCAGTTCGGGCCTTACTTCTTTGGCTGTAGCTGCCGGGTAGCAATTATTTGAGGCAATGTCGATGCTTGAATCGTCGAGATCGGTGGCAAATATCTTTACATCTATATTTTTTTTGGCATGCTGCAACTGGTGGTAAAGCAATATGGCAATAGAATAAGCTTCTTCGCCGGTGCTGCAGGCGCATATCCACACCTTTATCGTGTCGCCATCGGCTTTGGTGTCGATAATTCCAGGTATGATCTTACTCTCAAGTAATTCAAATGCTGCTTTATCTCTGAAGAATTTAGTAACCCCAATTAAAAAATCTTTGCCAAGCACTTTAACTTCTTCGGGGTGCTCACGTAAAAACACAACATAATCTTCAATCGACTTTATCTCCAAAAGCGTCATTCGCCTGATAATTCGCCTGATAATGGTAGGTGTTTTATAATAATTAAAATCATTCGAGCTGTTTTTGTGGATCATTTTAAAGATCTCTTCAAGCTGGCTGTCATTCACCTTGCCATTTTCCAGAAACCTGAAAGGTTCCAGATGAATATAGTTATATAGCTCCTTATTCATTTCTGCCGGAGCTAAAACATAATCTGCATTGCCCGATTCAATGGCGCTGTTAGGCATCCCGTTAAATTTGGCGGTTTCCGGGTCCTGAACGATCACCATTCCCCCTTTTCCCTTTATCGCCTCTATCCCTTTTGTTCCGTCGGTACCTGTTCCCGAAAGAATCACCGCTATCGCTTTTTCTTTTCGCTCGGCGGCCAGCGAAAATAAAAAGGTGTCAATTGCCGTATTGGGAACTTTTTCGTGGCTTTTATCGGCAAGTTTCAATTTATTGGCCGATAAGCTCATTAATTTATTGTTAGGAATAATATAAACACAGTCGGGGTGCATGCTCATATTATTCGTCGCTTCAAACACTTTCATGTGGGTGTGCTTTGAAACCAGTTCAACCAGCAAACTTTTATAATCGGATGATAAGTGCTGGATAACAACGAAGATAAAATTTGAGTTTATCGGCATGTGGTCAAAAAACTCATGAATAGCTTCAAGGCCACCTGCTGATGCGCCAATCGCAATAACGTAAGCCTGATTGGTAATTTGGCTGGCGATGGCCGGTTTTTGTGGATCTGTCGTTGCGTTGTACATCACTTGTTTATTGATTACTAAATTCAAACAACGAATTTCTTAGGGCCTCGGCGGTCAAAATTTCCTGTTTATCCCAGGCGGTCGCGGTATTAACAACCGTTTGCTGCCACAGTTTGAATGAGTTTCGGGGATGGTAATTGTTGGTTCCGGGTTCAAAGCTAATTGCGCTTTCAGGGTCGCCGCCCCAGTTTATCGTTTCGCGTACCTCGGGCCTGAAACATACAACATATTCTTCTTTGGCTGTATTTACCGGTATGATCATTACACCGCTTGCAATAGAAGCGTATTCAGTGGTATCCTTATAAACTTCCGAAAAGTTGTCGGTATAAAAAACGCGGTTGATATCTTTATGCTGTATCCACAGGGATAAGCTTTCGAGATAGTCCATTTCCGGAACCCTGCCCATGGTTTCTATCTTATGCCCTCTGATAACTACAGCGCCGGTGGCATTGAACAGGTTTAACAGGTTTATGTTGTTTAAATCTAACAGGCCCTTTGCTATATCATTTTCGGCGTACAATTGCCTGGTCATTTCGTTGCGTTTTTCATGCAGGTAAGTAGCCAGGTCATACTGCTCCTTATGCAGTATTGCGGCAATCTTATTTGATATCACACTCGATAATAATTCCAGCACCGAGCACAACTCGAAGCTTAGGTACCTGGCAGTGCGATGATGGCAGGCGATTAACCCCCAAAGGCTTTCATTAACAATTACGCGTACCGACATTGATGCCGCCACATTCATGTTTTTTAAATATTCAAGATGAACTTCTGGGACACTGCGCAAATTGCAGTCGGACAGGTCGGTAAAAGCATTTGTTTGGGAATTAATTACCGGAAAAAGCCTGACCGGCTGGTATTCGCGGTTTGGAATTAAACGGTAAGGGTTTTTCAGGTACAGCTGCCTGGCCTGTTTTGGAATGTCGGAGGCCGGAAAGGTATTACCCAGGTATTTTTCCATGCCTTCCTCCTTTTCTTCGGCGATTACCGTTCCGTTCCAGCCTTCGTCGAATTTATACATCATGATACCGTCAAAACCGGTAAGCTTTTTAAGCTGATGAATAGCCGACTTACTTACTTCATCAATAGATATGCAATGGTTAATGTCGGCCATCGCGTATTTAACGTCCTGGAACACGTCGGTAAACAATCGGCTCTGGCCTGGTTTTTCAACTTCAAGTTCTGCAATCAGGCAATTGTTTTTCAAATGAACCAGCGCTAGCAGCTTTTTGCCATGTATGGTGAATGTGAATGGGATCTTTTCAGTAATTCCCGAAGCAAACCGCGTCGTTAGCTGGGCACTTTCATCCGGTAAAATGAAATCAGATAAACAGGAATTAACAACTTCCGCAACCGGCTTTCCGAATAGTTCTTGTACGTTTTCGCTTGCTTGTATAATAGTAAGCTGCGTGGCATCAAAAACCAACAGGTATCCATGCGGCTGTATTTGATTGGTAAAGTTTAGCGGCAAGGTGCCACAAAACTGCGAATCATAATTTTTTATTTTAGACATGCTGTTCTATCCATAATTTAAATTTCCTGAATGTATTTATTACGGCATCTGTTACAATTTTATGGTCGTCCGCGTCTATCGACGCGGCGTTTAATGATGATTTAAAACCCGCCCACATGAATTCTGTTTGTTCGCCATACCCGGTAAAAAAGGATAACCCCAATCCAGCCGGCAGCTCAATTTGCCGGCTTATCATTTTTCCGATAATGCCACCGCCAAGGGTTGACCCTTCAATCACATACAATGCCCCCAGCGCTGCCTTTTGGTTGGATAACAACGGCAGGCTATCTGCTGTGGCCATAGCTTGCGGGGCCGACCCTAAGTCTGCGAGGTCTTTTGCCAGCGCATCGGTTTTCCGGCGTGAATTGAAATCGGGAAGATCTTTAACTGAGATGACTTTTTCGATGCGTTTTTCGAGCGCGCCGAAATACGTATAAAAAATCTGTAGCAGGGAAACATAATCGCTAACCGTACGGATGTTACGAATGCGGTTAACCAGCAACTTTTCAACTTCCCGGTGCTGCTCCAGGGAATCGCTTTTAAGCGTATCAGCAATATTGGCCATAGTAAGATTTTACTAAAATAAAAAAACAAATGTTCGGATAATAGAATAAATTGATCTTAGCAACCAATCCGGGAGGTTAAATCTTTGAAACCTAAAAAGGTTTGCGGGCTCGGAAAAAACATCGCAAATAGCAATTATTTAAATTATAAAGCAAATTAACAGCTTGGTTATTTTTATTTGACTTGCTTTTGAAGGTACATATTAGCGATTATACGGCCGATCTCTTTACGTCCGAATGAATAAACATTGCGTTAAAAATCGTATTTTTGTGCGTTTTTTACCCATCGTTGCGGAAGCATATCTCCGGCGTGGGTTTCAAATCATCTGCAGAAAGATAATATGTTAGAGAAATTAGAAGCGATCTTCCAGCGCTGGAAAAATGTTGAAGCCGAGTTAAGCAGTCCGGATGCGATGGCTGATATGAAGCGTTTTGCGCAGCTAAACAAGGAATATAAGGATTTGGCTAAAGTTGTTGATCAATATAACATCTATCGCAACATCATGAGCAATATTGGCAGCAATAAGGAAATATTAGCTACCGAGAAAGATGAGGAGTTCCGTGAGATGGCTAAAACTGAACTGGATGAACTGCTGGCCAGGCAAGAGGAAATGGAAGAAGCCATCCGTTTAATGCTTATTCCAAAGGATCCGGAAGATTCTAAAAACGCTATAGTTGAAATTCGCGGCGGAACAGGCGGCGACGAAGCGGCCCTTTTTGCCGGAGACCTTTACCGCATGTATATGCGCTATTGCGAAAGACGTGGCTGGAAGACCGAATTGGTGGATTATACTGAAGGTACATCCGGCGGCTATAAGGAAATAGTTTTTAACGTGAATGCCGAAGATGCTTACGGCAATTTGAAATATGAATCGGGCGTGCACCGTGTGCAGCGCGTACCTGATACTGAAACACAGGGCCGTGTGCATACATCCGCCGCTACCGTTGTGGTATTGCCCGAGGTAGATGAATTTGACATTGACCTGCAGGTGAGCGATATACGGAAGGATCTGTTTTGCGCATCGGGTCCCGGCGGCCAATCGGTAAATACCACTTATTCGGCAGTAAGGCTTACGCACATACCCACCGGCATTGTGGCCCAGTGCCAGGATCAAAAATCCCAGTTAAAAAATTACGATAAAGCTTTACAGGTATTGCGTTCGCGGGTTTATGAAATGGAGCTGCAAAAGCATCTAGAGATCACATCCAAAAAACGCAAGACGATGGTTTCCACCGGTGACCGTTCGGCAAAAGTGCGTACCTATAACTATCCGCAGGGCCGCTTAACGGAACACCGGATTGGCTTAACGATTTATAACCTTAACGGCGTATTAAACGGCGATCTGCAGGAAATAATGGAAGCGCTTCAGTTTGCTGAAAATGCCGAAAAACTGAAAGAAGGTACCGTAGCGTAATTGTAAATCTGAGCAGCTTTACCTCTTATCAGGCAATTGGCTTCAATTGGTATTGCGGTTTTAATAACCGGATGCTTAAATTGTTGCATTTATTTATCGCCCGCTCTCCTTTTTCATCTTATTTTCATAATGGGCCGGTAATTTAGCTATGTAAACGTTAGCGATATTCCGCATTCTCCCCTGCATAGTGAGGTTTTGGAGCGAAGGTTTTGGTTTAAAACATTCTTTTTGTAGTGTATTTAAAATGATCTGCGTATGTTGGCAATAAAAACCCTTTTCCCTAAATCGGTAATTTTCAGGCGCTCCGCCCGTCTTTTAGGTATAAAATTTGAAATAAGTGTAGTAGCCAATAATCCGGGATGGGCCGATGAGCGCATCGACGAAGCTATCGCCGAGATAAACAGGGTTGAAAAACTGTTTAGTACCTTTAGCGATGATAGCGTAATAAACGAAATTAACCGCCATGCCGGTTTGCAGCCGGTAAAAACCAACCCCGAAATTTTTCGTGTAATTGACCGGGCTATGCAGGTATCTGAACTTACCTATGGCACCTTCGATATTACCTATGTTAACCAGGAACGAGATCCAGAAGGCCTTGGTGGCGGCAAAGCGCGGGGCGTAAAGCCCGCTGACGGCGCTTTAAATTATCAAGGCGTAATATTGGATGCAAATGAGCAAACTGTTTTCCTGAAAGAAAAAGGCATGCGTCTTGGCTTTGGCGCTATTGTTAACGGGTATGCCGCCGACCGTGCTAAATATATTTTACAAATGCAGGGTGTTGATAGCGGCGTTATAAATGCCGCCGGCGACCTGCTGGCCTGGGGCAATGCTCCTGAATGCGAGACATGGACAGTCGGTGTTGCCGATCCCGGCCAAAAAGCGATGCCATTTGCGCACGTATCTATAAGCAATATGGCTATTGCTACCTCACTCAATACCGAAAAACATACCCCTATTATAAATAAAACCTATACAGCCCCCATTAACGCCCGGAGTGGATTCCCGGTAAGCGAAATTAAGAGTGTAAGCATAATTAGCCCCAGCGCAGAGCTTGCGGATGCTATGGCAACACCGGTAATGTCAATTGGCGTTAATGCCGGGCTGTATTTAATTAATCAGCTCAATCAAATGGCTTGCATTATTATTGACGATCAGGGTCGTATTTATACATCGAAGGATGTTTCTTTAAGCAGCTGAAAAATGTGATTTTTGTCTCTGCTGATGCCGGATACTCTTTGGCAGCAAGTGATAACGCCAATTACTATAGCGGGATCTGTAGCCGGATGCCGTTATTCCAATTATATATTTTTGAGATTAATTTTGCTGTAATTGTGCGGTTAAAGCACGGACAGCTATAATCAGTGATAATTTAGTAATAAAATATTGAAAAGAATTTTACACGCTCCTTCTGCTCAATGATAAAGTGGTTTGCGTATATTGTGGTGTTATTGATAATGGCGCCGGGCTTATCATCTGCTAAAATTAAAAATAACAATTTTGATTCGGTTTACCGTACAACTGGAATTGCTTTGCCTGTAGTCGAAATTTTATCGGATACCACAACCAAAAAGAACAAGAAGCAGGAGCAGGAAGACAAAAAGAAAGTTAAAGAAGTTGCCAGGGCAAAACGACAGCCCAAACCCGAAAAAATTGAATCAACGGATAACCCCGAAGCCTTAAAAACCAAAGCCAAAGCAAAACGACAGCGCAGGCCGGAAGGTTTGGAGCGGCCGCCGGAAATTCCCAGGAGAAATGGTAATTAACTTATTAACAGACATTACTAAAAATTAATGAAGTGTTTTTTCTTATTTGTCCTTTTGGCATGCGTTAGCGGAGCAGCAGCAGCCGCAACTAACCTCCCGGTGCATATAGTTGCCGACAGCGATACCGTTTTCCGGAAGCAATCTGTTTCGATAGGTGTTAATTATGGCAGCGATGTTTTGTTTTTTGGGCGTACCGGCCCAATTAAATATCCCTATGCAAGTACAGATGTAATATATAACTCAAAGTCGGGAATGTTTGTCTACGGTTCGGGTGTAAAAGTGCTGGGTTATAGTGCACCCCTTGATGAAATAGATCTGGGCGGAGGATATTTATATAAATATTCAAAAAATGTATCTGGTTCAATCAGTTATACCCGGTTTATATTTGATAAAAACGCCGCGCAGGTAATCAAATCGGCATCGTCAAACGATATTAACTTTAAAACGTCGTTTAACTGGAAGTTGGCTAAATCGAGCGTAGTGTTTGATTATTTATTCGGTAGCGCAAACGACTATTTTGTTACCCTTAATACATCGAAATACATGGAGACCAACTGGAGTGTTTTTGATGACAAGGATTATCTTTCGTTTAATCCCGGCATAAGTATGATTATGGGCACGCAGAATTTTGTGGGCAGATATTCTTACGATCACCCCGATAAGCTGGACCTGGACAGAGATCGCCGCGGTTTATTTCCAGGGGAGCCCATGCCATTTCCCAATTATAACAACGGAAGATTTAACGTGCTTAACTATAGCTTTAAGCTTCCTATCGCCTATAACAGGCCGCATTATACCTTCGAGGCAGCGTGGAAATATTCGATTCCGGTGAACGTAGAAGGTGCATTAAAAAACAGGCGTGAAGTTTTTTTTAGCCTTACATTTTATTATATCTTTTTTTGACAGGCGATGAATGTTCTAATAATTGAAGATGAGAAGGCGCTTGCCGATGAGGTGAAAATTTTCCTTACAAACTGCAATTATATCTGCGAAGTATGCTTTAACGGCGCCTCGGCATCCGAAAAGATCGCTGTGAACTTTTATGATTTTATCCTTATTGACCTTGGGCTGCCCGACTACGATGGCCTGGACTTGCTTAAGGAGGCAAAAACCCATAATCCGGACGCGGCCTGCATGATTTTAACCGCGCGTGCCGAAGTTAACGATAGGATTAAAGGGCTCGACCTGGGGGCGGATGATTATTTACCCAAACCATTCTCGTTACTTGAGCTTCAAAGCCGCATGCAGGCCATTACGCGCCGTAAATATGGTTTAAAACAAAATGTAGTGAGACTTGACGGATTTTCAATAAATCTTACCGACCGTACAATCAATTGGGGGAATAATGAAATTAGCACCATAACAAAAAAGGAGTTTGACCTGGTTGCTTATTTGTTGCTGCATAAAAACCGCACCTTAACACGCTCGCAGCTAAGTGAGCATATATGGGGGAGCGTAGTAAATGATGATTATGATTCAAATTACATTGATGCGCATATAAAAAACATACGAAAAAAACTAAATGTATACGCTCCGCCCGAATGGCTTGAAACCGTTAGGGGCCTGGGGTATAAGATTAAGATAAACGCTTAATTATTTGAAACTTAAAACTAAACTTACCTTATTCAATACCATTTCAAAGTTGGTAATAGTGACCATTTTTGTGCTGCTTTTACCAAGCCTGATAAAATATATTAACCAAACTTATACCGATAATCGTTTACGTAAGCAAAAAAACAAGTTGCTTCAGATCATTAAAACGCAGGGGATAAACAACTACATCCAGAGCGGCGAAAGCGCGGCCAGTTATTACAGTCCGCTAAAGGAGAATTATGTTAGTTTAAATCTCGATACCCTCGGCGAAAACCTGGATACGATCAGGAATGAAAAACGCAAGCTTGAACGCGACACCATTGAATACCGGATATTAAGCCACAACTTTAAAGCAGACAATAAGAAGTATTTGCTGGAGATAGCCGTTAGCGTTGATACTATTACCGAAACAGCGGGGCCATTGCAAAATATTGCTTTTCAACTACTGGTAGGCATGATATTGCTGACCATTTTGGCCGATCAGTTATATTCAAATTACGTGTTAAGGCCGCTTGGGCTGATCATCAAAACCAAACTTATCGGACAAAAATTCCCCAAGTTCGGTTCCTACCAAAAGGTTAAAACCACAACATCCGACTTTGAGCACCTGGATATAAGTATCCACCAGATGATTCAAACTATTGAAAATGCTTTTCAAAAAGAGCGTGAGTTTATCTCAAACGCATCGCACGAATTGATGACGCCAATATCCATTCTGCAATCAAAAATTGAAAACATGTTTGTTCGTGAGGATATTGATGACGATTTGAGGGGACGCCTGCTGGAAATGCAAAAAATATTGAATCGCTTAAAAAGCATAACCAAAACACTTTTGCTGATTTCACAAATTGAAAACGAACAGTTTTTAAAAGAGGATAGTATTTCCCTCAAAGCGCTGGTGGGTGAGGTTTACGACGAGATTTCGATACGGATGCAAGACAAGGATATTGGTTATGAATCCTTTATTCCTGACAATTGGGAGATGGTGAAGGTAAATAAATACCTATTATTCAACCTGTTGTTTAACCTAATAAACAATGCCATAAAATATAACCGCGAAAGTGGGTGGATAAAGGTTGTTGCCGATTATCAAAACGATATGTTCTCGGTAAGCATTATTGATAGTGGCGTAGGAATCGATAGTGAATACCTTCCGCACATTTTCAACCGGTTTAAAAAATTACAACGCTCCCTTCAACAGGACAGCTTTGGCCTTGGCTTGCCAATCGTAAAATCAATAGCTGATTTTCACGGCATAAAAATTGACGTTATTTCGGAGAAAGGGATTGGGAGCACCTTCCGGCTTGTTTTTCCGGCAGGGCTGGTCAAATTAACATAATTTAACATCGGCTCACAAGATTGTTGCAAACGACATAGTAATTTTTGCAGTAAATTTGAAAAGCGATTAAACCTTTCTTGTAATTCTAGTCTAATAATATAAGTAAGAACAAAATTATTGTTAATAAACATGAAAACGTTTTATAAATATGCTTCCGGGTTATTATTGAGCGGATTACTCTCCGCAATGGTGCTCACAACAGCCAGTGCACAGCGTGGCGCTAGTGGCGGCGGCGGCGGCGTTCGCATGAGCGGCGGTGGTGGGTTTCATGGCAGTACCGGAATTGGCATGCGTGGCGGAACAGGCTTCGGCGCGCAAACCAGGGGCTTCGGGCCACGCACGGGTGCCAGTTACAGGGGCGCCACCGGCTCCGGATATTTTGCGGGCAGTGGCTATCACGGCGGGGCATTTTATCGCCCCGGATATGGTTATTATGGATATCCTCATATCGGTTTTTATCTGGGTGTATTGCCGTTTGGCTATTACCCGTTTTATTGGAACTCGGCGTGGTACTATTACTACGGCGGCATATTTTACAGCCCTTATGCCGCAGGGGGTTATCAAGTTACCTCGCCACCTGTGGGAGCGGGAGTGCCGAGCCTTCCGAGAGACGCAAGCGCCATACGTATAGATGGCATCCAATATTATGAAGCCGACGGCGTATATTATAAGGAAACTGTTGACGATAAAGGCAAAAAGATATACGTGGTTGCCGGCAAGGATGGAGTATTAAATACGGATGAATCTGTAACAGACCCCAACGTCACTATTGCCTCTCCACAAGTAGGTGATATTGTAAATCAGCTGCCGGATGGCTGTCGCAGGGTTAAATTGAACGGCAAAAAGTTTTTCGTATCGCCCAATGGCATCTATTACGAAAAGGTAACAGATCCAAATGGAAACGTCGACTACAGAATTGCCAGCCTTCCAAGTGACGAAAAAGGAATTTAATTCTGATAATGTGCTGTCTTCGAGGACCCCCGAATTATTTCGGGGGTTCTTAATTTATAAAATTATTGTAATCAATAAGTTAAACAGTATTTTTGGATATGATTAAAAAGTGCGCCATATTACTGATAACGTTGTTGTACCTGGGTACCACAACGGGCGTGGCCTTTAATCTGAATTATTGTTGTGGCAAGTTGGTTTCATTAAAAGTCGACCAGCCTGTTAAAAAATGCGCGATGCCGGCAATGGCTTCGCCGGGTTGTTGTAAAAGCACCCACATTAATATTAAAGTTAAGGACGCCCACGAGGCATCAGGACAGCTCCACGTTTCAAAAGTTTTCTCTTTTAAGCTCCCTTTCGGTGCGTTTTCGGGACTTGCAGGGTTCTCCAATCCTCTTTCACAGACGGGCGGTTTTGACCCCGCCCCGCCCCGCCCGCCTTCGCTTAACCGCATTGCTTTTCTTAAGAATCGCGTTTTCCGTATTTGATTGAATTGGCCTGCCGTTCCCAGTGACGGCCTGCATATGTTATTCATTAATTTATTAACGACAATTTCAATCAAATGAAAACGATAAAAATATTTGTACTCCTGCTGTTGCTTACCACTGGTATCGCAAACGCTCAAATCACCAAAGCTGAACTACAAGTTAGCGGCCTAACTTGCGCGCTTTGCGCAAAGGCTACCGAAAAGTCATTAAAAACACTGTCTTTCATTACAGATATAAAACCCGACCTCGCGCGTAATATTTTTGTGCTCACGTTTAAAAACGGAATGCCTGTTAACTTTGACCAGATCAGCAAAAAAGTGCAGGATGCCGGATTTTTTGTGAACAGCCTTAAAGCGACCTTTAATTTCGCAGCCATTAAGGTCGATAATAACAGGTTTAGCTATGGCGGCGATACCTACCAGGTGGTAAACGGGTCCGAAAAGTCATTAAACGGCCCGGTCATGCTTATGTTGGTCGACAGAGGTTTTGCACCAAAGTCGGTCACCAAAAAATACCTGGGTTCGGGTGTTGAAACCGGCGGCCAGGGTAAGGTGTATCATGTAGCTATATAATTCGGGCCATATCATGAGGAATTTATTATGGACAGCATGCCTGGTGATTCTTGCATGTCCCGCATTTGCGCAGGAGTTATATGTAAGTACCGAGCCGGCCAGCAATATGGCAACCCATTCGCTGGGTATCAGGCTCGAAAACCAGGGCTTTTTTAGCCCGGTATATAAAAACCGGACCAGCCTCGAGATAATGTACGGCGCAAGTAAATCACTTATGGTTCACGGCTCGTTATATGCATCCGATTTTTATCAAAATGGGCCGCATTTTGAAGGTGGAAGCGTGTATGCCAAATACCGTTTTTTATCCGTCGATTCGGTACAAAAGCATTTTCGCGGTGCATTTTTTGCAAAATTATCCAGCATTAATAATCCCATTGTTAACCAGGAAATAACTTTGGAGGGCGACAACTCGGGCCTGCAAAGCGGCGTGGTGTTTACCCAGCTTTTGCATAAGCTTGCGCTTTCCGGCTCGGCCAGCTACCAGCACGCCTGGGACAATGCCGGGGGGCACAGTTTGCCGGCAGGGAATGCAAAAGATGCGATTGCTTACACGCTTTCTGCCGGCTACCTTACATTGCCCAGGCATTATACGAGCTACAGCCAAACGAACCTGAATTTATACCTTGAGCTGCTGGGTAAAACCAACCCGGGCTACGGCCAAAGCTACCTTGATGCAGCACCGGCGGTGCAGTTAATTTTTAATAGCCTAATAAGGCTCGATTTTTCATACAGGGTGCCATTATACAACTCAATGGTGCGAAACTCTAACCATATGTACCTTGTTCGGTTGGAGTATAACCTGTTTAATTTATAGCGAATAGTATCAGACTTACGAAGTTTCTGAAACTTCGTAAGTCTTTTTCCTTTAAAAGGTTTTGGCTGTCTCTGTTATGTGCGCCAGGTGGTGCTTGCAATGCCAGGCATATAAAGCGAGCGCTTTTTTCAGGTCCATTGTATCGCCCGATGCTGGATGTAAAAACGTACGGGCCCACTCCTTGTCGGTAAAACCCTCAAGCAGCGCAACCCAGTGCTGGTGTACGCCTTCCAGTATTTTTATTGACGATTCCACAGGCAGGCGATAATCCGGCAGCAAAGCCCAGTCGGCTTCCTCATAAGGCTTAATGGTTGGATTTTCTTCAGTAAGCGCCCATTTGAAACGCATCAGCGAATTCATGTGGCTGTCGGATACGTGATGCACAACCTGTCTCAATGTCCAGCCGCCGGTGCGGTATGGTGTATCAAGTTGTTGTTCGTTAAGGGCAATTATGGCCTGGCGCACCCTGCCCGGAAATTCTCTGATGGTATTGATAAGCTTGCGGGTATCTTCGCTGGTATAGGATACCGGCGCCTTAAACTTCCCTATTGGGTAGCGCATTTGTTCGTCCGTCATGGTGTTAAAATTTAATTTAGGTATTATTTAAACCGGCAATAAGGTTTTGACCTAAATTAGCGTTTTGTTTGCTAAACACAATGGTTAAAAAGTTATTTGTAATACTGCTCGCTTTCAATTGTTCTTTTTTATATGCACAAACCATTAAAACCGACGTGCTGGTTATTGGCGGCGGTGCAGCCGGAGTGGCCGCCGCGGTTCAATGTGCCCGGAGCAAGGTGAAGACGGTGCTTGTTGAATCAAGCCCGGCTTTGGGCGAAAACCTGCCTGGCAACGGAATATTTACAGTCAGCGCCAATAAAAATATTCCCTCGGGAATTTGGGGCGAATTCCGCTTACGTGCCCGCGAATTTTATAAGGGTAAACCTGGATTTGATACCGCGCACAACGCACCTTTGAAATTTGAACGCCCGGCGGCGCAATTCATTTTTAAAAAACTAACCGATACGGTAAAAAACCTCGCCGTTTACTTAAACAGTTCCTTTGCGGCGATAAAAAAAGACGGAGACAGGTGGGAAGTAACCGTTTTGCACGACAAGAAACCAATCGTTTTTAAGGTTAGGGTAATCGTTGATGCAACGCAAAACGCCGAAGTAGCCAAAAAAGCCGGTGCTAAAATTAAGTCTGTCTTTGACATAGAATACGCAGGGGCAAAGAAATACCGGACGTCCATTGCCTCGGGTGATAATTTCCCCGAAAAAATCAACCCGGCCAATACCTATCCCCCGCCACCAGCCTGGTATATACCCATCAGCAGCGTTATATTAAAAGATGCCGACAATATTATACTGGCCGAAACGGGTTTGTCGGCTCAGAAAAATATGGAATACCTGCCGGTGCAATTGCAACTCGGACAGGGCGTTGGAACGATAGCGGCCTATTGTGCGTTTTTTAAAACCACCACAAAAAATTTAAAGGTTCGTGTTATACAGGGAGAATTGCTCGATTTTAAAGGCTACATCCTGCCCTTTTCAGATATATCCACGAAAGATCCAACCTGGCGTGCGGTACAGCAGGTTTGTGCAACAGGTTTGCTTAAAGGCGTTCAACATAATTCACAATTCGTTTTTGCGCCCGATGACGTCGTAACTACTGCAGAGATAAAGCCAGTGCTTACCGAGATATACACCCGCGCATTTTTATGGTTCAATAAAGAGAAGCCCGGCGATACATTTACGCTCGGTAATTTGCTCTCGTTAATAAGTGATTATACACTAACCGACCCGCAAACATTGCATCTCACCATGCAAAAAGCCTGGAAAACCCAATATAAATTTACCCGCGACTTTGACCCGACCCGCCCGGTAACACGGCGCGAATTTGCTGTGTTAGCCAACCGGTTTTTAAACCCATTTGCCAGAACGGTTGATTTGGAAGGAAAGCTACTTAATTGAATAAATTCCCTTATTACTTTCTTAAACTAAAGCTGATCGGAGCGCTGAAGATAGTCCTTACATTGCGGCCGAATTGTACACCTGGTACCCACTTAGGGGAGTTTGCAATTACTCTTACAGCTTCTGCATCGATACTTGGAGAAACGGATCTAGTTACTTCAATATCGGAAACCTTCCCATCTCTTTCTACGACAAATTGAACAACAACTCGTCCTTGTATATTACGCTCTCTGTCATCCCATGGATATCTGATATTCCTTCCAAGGTATTTGTAAAAAGCGGTTATCCCGCCATTAAATTCAGGATATGTTTCTCTTGTTTTTGTATAAGTGCTGGTGATACCGTCTTCTGAAGTTGCGGTTCCGCTGATGAGCTGACCAGAGGTATAAGTTTCTGTAAAATTGATTTTCGAATTTTTTGAGTAGCCCTTCCATGAAGCATCTCTTTTTCCATCTTTCACTGGTCCCTCCTCTTCAATGTAGCGAAATTTGTCATCATAGCCCTTATAGTATCCGTTGCCGTCCACCACGTTGGCCACTCCCAATGAATCGTAATTCTCTTTAATTAAATAATTGCTTTCAATCCTGACATAACTACCGTTATCGTCGTATTCTTTTACTGCATACCGTTTTCCATTAGGATAAAATGTATACTCATTGCCAATCGTTCGCCCCTTTTTATAGGTAACTATGCTTTGTTTAAAGCCGTTCGCGTAAAAGCGCACACATTGTCCCTCAAAAGTCGGAGGATCAAAAGGTGTTGTTGTTTGACCTCTCAATCTTGTTTTGCCGTTTTTGTAATATTCACCCACATTATACAAAACCGATCCCGAATCGGGCGCGGTTATAATCCGGAAATAATCGGCGCTATCGCGGATGTTTACGTGCCGGCCGTCATTTTTTAGAAAGGAAACGCTTATTATTGCGTTTTGCGAATAGCTGTAGGATGCGATGAAAAGCATCACTGAAACGGACAATAACTTCATTAGGATGGATAAATTTAGGAACTACTAACTTAAGTAATTAATTTATTATCTCCATCCGGGAAAACCAAAATAGGCTCGTAATTGCGGGCTTCATCCATTTCCATGTAAGCGTATGACATGATGATTATAATATCGCCTACCTGTGCCAGTCTGGCGGCCGCGCCGTTTAAACATACTGTACCGGTACCGCGCTCCCCTTTTATTACATAAGTTTCGAAACGGGCTCCGTTGTTGTTATTCACTATCGCTACTTTTTCGTTGGCAATAATATTTGCCGCGTCTATCAGGTCTTCATCAATGGTAATGCTGCCTACATAATTCAGTTCGGCCTGGGTAACCTTAACACGGTGAAGCTTTGATTTTAATACCTCAATAATCATTCTGCAAAGTTATGAATAATTGGTTTATAGCTAACATTACAGGGTCATATCCACAAAAGCGTGTTAAATTTTGTTAAACCGGCGGATGATTCCTTGCCGGCCATAAATAATGTAAGATAAACTTTTACCTTTAGGCGTAGGTTTGTTACTTTCGCAAAACAGGATGGTGAGTGGTTAAACAGACTGCCCCGCTAACTAACCAGTGACTAATAACCAATGACTAACAGCATGGAAGAATTTGAAGCAAGCGCATCCGCAAAAAAAACCAAAACCATTTACATATCCACCGTATTTGGAATAGCGATGGTGCTGCTGATGATCGGACTGCTTGGCCTGATATTGGTTAATGCTAACAACCTGTCGCGCTATGTTAAAGAAAACATTGTTTTAAACGTATTTGTTGACGATGCTGCACACGAAACCGACGTATTGCAACTCCAGAAACAATTGGAGGCAAACCCTATGGTTAAGCAAACCCAGTATGTAAGCAAGGAGCTGGCTGCGCGTAACCTGCAAAAGGACCTGGGCGAAGATTTTGTAAAATTTCTTGGATATAACCCACTGTCGCAATCGTTGGATGTTTATTTAAAAGCCGAGTACGCCAATAATACCGATATAGATAAGTTTAAAAACGAGCTGTTGAAAAACCCGCTTGTAAAAGAGGTCAAATACCAGCAGTCGCTGGTTGATCAGATGAATAAAAACCTCACCAACATTAGTTTGGTGATTCTTGCTTTCGCCTCTATTTTCGTGATACTTTCAGTGGCATTGATAAACAATACAATACGCCTTGCCATTTACTCGCAGCGTTTCCTCATCAAATCAATGCAGTTGGTGGGCGCTACCAAAGGGTTTATACGCAAACCATTTTTATTATATGGTATATGGCATGGCCTTTTAGGGGGCCTTATCGCTATTATAATTTTGGTCGGCACTTTGTCGCTGGCGTACAAGGAAATTCCCGATTTAATAATATTGCGTAATTACACCGAGTTTGGGATCGTATTTATAGTGGTGATAGGTGTGGGGATATTTATATCAGGTTTCAGCACTTTCCTGGCTGTAAATAAGTATCTGCGATTAAAAGTATATAACCTTTACAGGTAAAATTTCGGACCACGATAGCTATCGGGTTGGGATTTAAGATATAACAAAAGGATAATTCACTAATTCAACATTGTCACTAATGGCACAAAAACATAGCAAGCCGGCCGAGCCGGTTAAAACAACAAGCTCAGCCCGTCCGGCTGCAAAACCCGACAGCAGTCAAATTCATTTTATCTTCGACAGGGGGAATTATCGTTTGTTAATCATTAGTATAGCCATTGTGATCTTTGGCTTCATTTTAATGGCAGGCAAAACAGACATTTACAGTACTACCAAAATTGTTATTGCGCCATTGGTTATACTGGCAGGTTTTGCTTTGGGTTTCTTCGCAATATTTAAAAAACCCGAGACGAATTAGTGAATGGGCTGACTGGGTTATTGTGTAAGTAGTTGTTTTCAAAATCGCTGCGAAAAATATTCCAATCAGCTAATCACCTCAATCCAACTTTTTCAACCACTCAACCAATCACATGAATATCATCCAGGTTATTGTCCTTGCCCTAATCGAAGGCCTTACTGAATTTTTGCCGGTTTCCTCTACCGGGCACATGGTTATCACCAGCTCGTTAATGGGCATCAGCAAAGACGAATTTGTTAAGCTTTTTGAGATTGTAATACAGCTGGGCGCGATACTGGCCGTAGTGGTGCTTTACTTTAAGCGATTTTTCAAATCGGTCGACTTTTATGTGAAATTGGTTATTGGCGTTATCCCGGCTGTAATTTTAGGGCTACTGCTTAAAAAACACATCGATAAATTATTAGAAAGCCCGTTGGTGGTTGCCATAGCGTTTGTTGTGGGTGGGGTAATCCTTCTTTTTGTTGACGAGTGGTTTAATAAGCCAATAATTAAAGAGGAGAAAAATATCAACCATACTACCGCTTTGAAAATTGGTTTTTTTCAGTGCCTGGCCATGATTCCGGGAATTTCCCGTTCGGCTGCCTCTATCGTTGGTGGTATGTCGCAAAAGCTCAGCCGCACTGCTGCCGCCGAATTTTCGTTCTTTTTAGCTGTGCCAACCATGTTTGGCGCAACTGTTAAGGATTTATGGGATTTTCATAAGCATAACACGCTTACGTCCGCGCAAATGCACGAGGATGTCAAACTGCTGCTTATTGGCAGTGCAATCGCGTTTATTGTAGCCCTGCTGGCCATCAAAAGCTTTATAACCTTCCTCGAAAAGAAAGGTTTCAAGCTATTCGGTGTTTATCGGATAATCGCGGGGATTGTAATCATCGTATTGTATTTTACAACGAACGCGCTGCATAACAGTTAATAATTAGCGTTGCAGAGACGCAATACGTTGCGTCTCTGCGGAATTCAATCAATACAGTAGCTTATCATACGGGTACCTTACCACGTGCATGGCTTTTACCTCTTCGTATAACAAATCCCTGAATTCATCAAGGTTTTCCTTTTTCGTTGCCGAGATAAAAATCGCCGGGCTGTTGTTTTTTGCCATCCAGCTATGTTTAAAATCGTCTAACGTCAAAGGTTCGGCATGTTGTTCAAGATGATGCTGGGTGGGTTGAAAGGCATCAATTTTATTGAAAACGGTGATCACTCTTTTATCGATTGCGCCCAGATCTTTCAATGTTTCGTTTACAGTACGTATCTGGTCCTCAAAATTGTGGTGTGAGACATCCACTACATGAATTAATATATCCGCTTCGCGCACTTCATCCAGTGTCGATTTGAAGCATTCAACCAAATGGTGCGGCAGCTTGCGGATGAAACCAACGGTATCCGACAATAAAAACGGCACATTCTCAATCACCACTTTGCGAACAGTCGTATCCAGTGTGGCAAACAATTTATTTTCGGCAAACACATCCGATTTGGAGAGCATGTTCATGATGGTCGACTTACCCACGTTAGTATAACCAACTAAAGCAACACGAATTAATTGGCTGCGGTTTTTTCGCTGGGTTTCGTTTTGGCGGTCGATGTTTCTAAGCTTTTCCTTTAACAGGGATATTTTATTTAAGATCAAGCGCCGGTCAGTCTCTATCTGAGACTCACCCGGGCCACGCATACCGATACCGCCCTTTTGCCGCTCAAGGTGCGTCCACAAACGGGTCAGTCGCGGTAATAGATATTGCAGCTGGGCCAGCTCAACCTGCGATTTAGCCTGCGCGGTTTGCGCCCGGCCGGCAAAAATATCCAGGATGAGGTTATTGCGATCAAGAATCTTTACTTGCAGTTCATTCTCAATATTGCGCAGTTGCGATGGTGTAAGCTCATCATCGAACACTACCATATCAATCTCTTCTTCAGTCACAAATGCTTTGATATCCTCAAGCCTGCCCGAGCCTACAAATGTGGCCCTGTCTGGACGCTGAAGCTTTTGGGTAAATGTTTTAACGGTTTCGGCGCCGGCAGTTGCAACTAAAAATTCCAGTTCCTCCAGATATTCTTTGGCTTGCTCATCCGTTTCGCCCTGGGTAATTACGCCAACCAGCACCGCTTTTTCCTGCTTCACAGCAGTATCATAAAATTTTTGTTTCATTAATAGTTGATTGACAATCGCGATGCCAATTTAGGAAAATGGCAGAGATTAAGACTTTTTTGCCGATAAAAACACCGCGGTAGCGGCAGGTTACAGCAATTCAGGTTTAATTTTTTCCGTAAACTCTTTGGCAAACTTATACAGTTTGGGCTGAATAACTGCCGAACAATATGAGTTACCCGGATTGTTGTTAAAATAATTCTGATGGTAATTTTCGGCCCTATAAAATTCGCTTGCCGGCGTGATTTCGGTAACGATGGGACGGTCAAAAACTTTCTCGTCAGTCAGCGTTTTTATCATCGCTTCGGCCTGTGCTTTTTGCCCGTCATTATGATAAAATATTGCCGAGCGGTATTGTGTGCCAATATCGTTGCCCTGCCGGTTTAACGTGGTTGGGTTGTGTGTTTTAAAAAATACAAGCAGCAGCTCGTCGAATGAAATCTCATCCGCATCATACTCTAGCTCAATCACCTCGGCATGGCCGGTAGTGCCGTGGCAAACCTGCTCATAAGTGGGGTTTTGTATATGCCCGCCCATATATCCCGAAGTGACTTTCGTAACCCCCTTAAGCGTTTCGAAAACTGCTTCAGTGCACCAGAAGCAACCGTTGCCAAATGTTATTTTTTGTTTGTTCATACCAGTATTAACGAAAGTACGCTTAGTTTGGTTTAGATGCAAAAGCTGGCCGGATATTATGAATAAAGAGTTTTGTTTTTATATTTTATATAAGGCGAAGTCGTCTTATATTTGTGTTAAAGCAGTGTGCCAATATTGCCGTTAAACATAAACAGGCATTTGCCGTTAAATAGAATGACATGATAGCTGTACACCCACAATACATTAATGACGCTAGCGGTAAGAAATCGTTAGTGGTGCTTTCCGCCGAAGAGTTTGATGCCATTATGGAAGAACTGGAGGATATGGAAGATGTCAGGCTCTACGACGAAGCAAGAAAGAATGATACCGGCGAACGCATTTCATTTTCTGACTATTTAAAACACAGAAGGACGTAAAATGCCTGATTATATCGTAGTCTTATCTAAACAGGCTATAAAACAATTAGATAAACTTCCTGATATTATTGCGGAACCCATCCTTGAGGCGGTAAGTCGTTTGGAAAATAACCCGCGGCCGCCAGGCTGCAAAAAACTGAAAGGCCGTGATAGTTACCGAATTAGAGTTGGTGATTACCGCATAATCTATGATATCTTTGATAGAGAACTTGTTGTAGATGTCGTTGCGCTGGGGCACCGAAAAGATATTTATCAGTAGGAGTTTCTAACTCTTTAAATGTCCAATTTTTTATAAAATACTCAAGTACTTTTACTTTGTAATAGGTGGATCGGGCAGTTGGAGGCTAAATAACGGAGTGCGATAACATTCTATTCTTTAGGAATCTCGCTTTTATTTCTGCCATTACCTGAGCATTCGGAATCCCTTCGCCTCGGTCAAGCTCCTCCTTCGCTTTGTTAACTGTTACTTTCAATTCGCCAGGAGTATCTCTCCAAAAATCCCGCTCTGATAAACCGACCAACGATCGTATTTCATTAAGTAATAGATCATCATTCATCTGAATTATCTTTTCTACTATTTTGTATTTTAAAGCGATGTCCATAACTTATATAAAGGTAGCTCTTTTTATAGAAAATAAAAAAGCCTTCCCAAAGGAAGGCTTTCAAATATTGGTGAAATCACATTAAGCCAATGAAGTCTTAACTATACCTCTGCCAAATGTTCGCCGGTTACCGTTTCTTTGATCCTGGTTTCCAGTTCGTCCATCAGCTCGGGGTTATCCAGTATTAATTGCTTAACCGCGTCGCGGCCCTGGCCGAGGCGGGTTTCGCCGTAGCTGAACCATGAGCCTGCTTTTTTAATGATGTTGTGCTCAACGCCCAGGTCGATGATCTCGCCGGCTTTTGAAATTCCCTCGCCAAACATGATATCAAATTCGGCAATACGGAACGGCGGCGCAACCTTGTTTTTCACAATTTTCACCTTCACCCGGTTACCCGAAACTTCATCTGTATCTTTTATTTGTGAAATACGACGGACATCCAAACGTACCGAGGCGTAAAACTTTAATGCGTTACCGCCGGTGGTGGTTTCGGGGTTACCGAACATCACGCCGATCTTCTCGCGCAGCTGGTTGATAAATATGCAGCAGCATCCTGTTTTGCTGATGGTACCGGTAAGCTTACGTAATGCCTGCGACATTAAACGCGCCTGCAAGCCCATTTTTGAATCGCCCATTTCGCCTTCAATCTCCGCTTTGGGTACCAACGCCGCTACCGAGTCAATAACTAAAATATCTATAGCGCCAGAGCGGATCAGGTTATCGGCGATCTCAAGCGCTTGCTCGCCATTGTCCGGCTGCGATATTAGCAGGTTTTCTACATCAACACCCAGCTTTTTAGCATAAAAACGGTCAAAGGCATGTTCCGCATCAATAAAAGCGGCTATGCCACCCATTTTCTGCGATTCGGCGATGGCATGAATAGCCAGCGTGGTTTTACCGGACGATTCCGGCCCGTATATTTCAATCACCCGGCCTTTTGGCAAGCCGCCAACGCCCAAAGCGATATCCAACCCCAGAGATCCTGTGGGAATTACTTCAGTTGCTTCTATGGCGGTATCACCCAATTTCATGATGGTACCTTTTCCGTATGATTTCTCCAGCTTGTCGAGGGTTAGCTGTAATGCTTTTAATTTGTCTGCGCTGCTCATCTTAAAAATTTATAAAAACAAATGTAAAATGTTTTATTTGTAAATACTAATATTTTTAGTAAATTATTTTTTATGGTATTGTGATGTTATAAAATTACTTAAGCTTACTGTATCAATCAAATATCTTTATCAACACTGCGCTTGGCGAATTCTTTACTTATTTTATTCAGTGCGGTCTTCTTTTTCAGGTCTTTTGCTTTTTTAACTTTCAGTGCCTCGGCTTTGAGTAAAGCAGTTTCGGTGTTGTTACGTTCGTAATACCTGCAGAACCAGGTTAACGGGCAAATTTCGCATTTTGGCGTACGGGCCACGCAAATGTATCGGCCGTGCAGTATCAGCCAGTGATGCGCAACACCGAGCACGTCCGCTGGTAAGTTGGCCACGAGTTGCTTTTCAACAGCCAGTGGCGTTGTTGCTTTATTGGTTAACCCAATGCGGTTGGACACCCGGAACACATGCGTATCCACAGCTATGGCCGGCGCATCAAAAACTACGGATGCAATAACATTTGCTGTTTTGCGGCCAACCCCGGGGAGTTTTTGCAACTCATCCAGATCCGACGGGACCTCGCCGTTAAAATTCTCAACCAGCATTTGCGCCATGCCCACCAGGTGCTTTGCCTTATTATTCGGGTAGCTTACGCTGCGGATGTAATTAAAAACTTCGTCGATAGTTGATGCAGCTAAGGCCTGTGGCGTAGGGAAACGTTCAAACAGCGCGGGCGTTACCTGGTTGATGCGTTTATCCGTACACTGCGCGGAAAGGATAACAGCCACCAAAAGCTCAAAAGGGTTGCGATAATGAAGTTCGGTAACCGGGCTGGGCGAGTGTTTGGAAAAATATTCTACGAAATGGCGGTAGCGGTCTTTTTTGTTCATTTGTTCATTAGTTCACCGGTTCATTGGTATCGCGTGGTGAATACCCGGCGGCGAACTACAATGCAATAATCCTTAATAATAAGGACATATTCAATGGCGAAAAACAGGTAAAATTTATTGAACTATCCCACCAATAAACTAATGAACCAGCGAACCAATGAACTAAAATAGAAAGGTTCACAAAACCTACCTGTCGAAACAAATAGGCCATGTGAACCAGTGAAGTTTTGGTACTGTTAACGCAAGCTCTTCGAGTGATCGAGAATGTGGTGAATGGTTTGAAGTTTTGGGATTTTCTTCAGAAGATCCAGATCAGCGCGCAGCGAATGATAGAACATCAGCTCGTCGCCTTCCAGATTCTCCTGCAATTCCTCATTCACATTGGCCTGGTTGGTCAATACATTTAAAGTCGTTGTAAAAGTTTCATCCATAAGCTTTTAAAATTGAGTTTATGAATTACTAACGCAACCCTATTCAGAATATTTTACCAACGTGAAAATTAAATGAAAATTTTTATGGAACTCCGCGCAGTCCGAAAAGATAGAAAGTCCGAAAGAAATTTAAAACATCCAAATCCTGTTTAAATTGATGCCTTTATCCTCCAGGCTATTTTAATTTTTCAGGCTCATTTCCTTGCTCTGCATCATTTTGCGCAAATTATTAAGCGCGTAACGCATTCGGCCCAGGGCGGTGTTAATGCTTACATCGGTGATGTCGGCAATTTCCTTAAAGCTCATATCGCCAAAGTGCCGCATGATGAGTACCTCTTTTTGTTCGTCGGGCAGTAAATGAATAAGTGATTTAAGGTCGCGATAGGTTTGCTCGCGTACCATGCGATCCTCGGTGCTCTCATCATAGTTTCCTAAAACTTCGAATATATCAAAGTCATCACCATTATTGATAGTTGGAGCACGTTTTTCACGGCGGAAATGGTCAATGACTAAATTATGGGCAATGCGGGAAGCCCATGGCAAAAATTTACCTTCTTCATTATACTTCCCTGCCTTTAGTGTATTAATCACTTTAATAAAGGTATCCTGGAAGATATCCTCGGCAAGATATTCGTCTTTTACGAGCAAGTAAATAGAAGTGTAAATTTTTGATTGGTATCGGCGGATAAGCTCAACAAGCCCAGCCTCGTTGCCCGAAATATACAGATGGATTAGATCCTGATCACTTTTCAATTGAAAATCCATAGAAAAAATCTACTACTAATGTTTTAAATATTTGTTCAGGTAGAGTTTTATCTATAGCTATCTTTTAGGGTTTAAAAAAATTTTATTATCCCAAATAAAGGGAATTACTGCGAAAAAAACAAATGTTATTTTTAATGAGTGCAGCCCGGTCCTTTTAGGCTAACATTTTTTATCATGGTCTTTATACGAGATAGACTCTTAAAACGTTGCATAGTTTAATTTGTCAGCCTAATGCAAGGTTTAAAAATGCGCCGCTTAACTGCTGTAAATTTCTTAAACTCATTTGGATACGGCTAAAAATTTTAGGATTTTTGCGATTTGGGGGAAGTCCATAATTAGGGCCAGTTTCCCGTCAGAATAAATACCAACTTTCGCAGCTACTATGGACTATCGACCATGGACTATGGACTCTCAAACATGAACGAAGCAGAAAAAGATCCTCAGTATAATATAATCATAAAAGGGGCGCGGGTGCACAATCTCAAAAATATGGATGTGGCCATACCCAAAAACAAGCTTGTTGTAGTTACGGGCATGTCGGGTTCGGGTAAGTCGTCGCTTGCATTTGACACCCTTTATGCCGAGGGCCAGCGCCGTTATGTCGAGAGTCTTTCGTCATATGCCCGCCAATTCCTGGGCCGGATGAATAAGCCTGATGTCGATTACATCAAGGGCATAGCCCCGGCCATTGCCATCGAGCAAAAGGTTATTACTTCAAACCCACGCTCAACAGTGGGTACGTCGACAGAAATTTACGATTACCTTAAATTGCTTTTCTCTCGCGTGGGGAAAACCATTTCGCCAATATCAGGAGGTATCGTAAAAAAAGATTCTGTTACCGATGTCATCAATTTCATCATGGCATTGCCTGATGAAACGCAAGTTACCGTGCTATGTCCGCTATATCCGCATAACAACCGCAGTTTAAAGGAAGAACTTGCGGTGCTGATGCAGAAAGGATTTGTTCGGGTTGAATTCCGTGGCAAGCTTTCAAAGATCGAGGATTTGCTTGAGGATATGAGCATTGTTGATGATGGCTCTTGGCTGGTTGAGGAGGTGACTGGCGAGGTTGGAAAGGCAAAAGGCAAAAAGTCAAAAGCAAAAGGTAAAAATGAAAAAACAGAAGTTGAAGACCCACCGGTTTACAACTTACAACCTGCAACCTACAACGCAGTAAGGATCGTCATCGACCGTATTTCAAAAAACGAAGAAGACGAAACGGTCAGCCGTTTAGGGGACTCGATACAAACCGCTTTTTTTGAAGGCAAGGGCGATTGCTATGTGCGTTATGAGGAACCGGATGCAGATAAGGAGCAGGAACACTTCTTCTGTGACCGCTTTGAGCTGGACGGTATCCGCTTTGAAGAGCCTACACCAAATTTTTTCAGCTTTAATAACCCTTATGGCGCGTGTAAGCGCTGCGAGGGTTACGGCAAAGTGATCGGGATTGACGAGGATCTGGTTATTCCGGATAAAAGCAAAAGTATCTATGAAGGCGCAGTTGCCCCATGGCGCGGCGAAAAGATGCGCGAGTGGAACGATGTACTCGTAAAAAATGCATTAAAATTTGATTTCCCCATACACCGCCAGTACAACCAACTTACCGAAAAGGAGCAAAAACTATTGTGGACAGGTAACCAGTATTTTCGCGGCCTGGATGCTTTCTTCAAGGAAATGGAGGAGCAAACCTATAAAATTCAATACCGCGTTTTGTTGTCCCGTTACCGGGGAAAGACGACTTGCCCCGAATGTAAGGGGAGTCGTTTAAGACAAGACGCCTCGTATGTAAAGATCAACGACAAGTCAATAACCGACGTAGTTTTGATGCCGCTGGATAAGGCGCTTGAATTTTTCAAATCGATACAGTTAAACGAAACCGATATAAAGATCAGCAAACGCTTGCTGATGGAAATTACCAACCGGCTTTTATTTTTAAATGATGTAGGCTTAAGCTATTTAACGCTTAATCGGTTGTCCAATACCCTCTCGGGCGGCGAATCGCAGCGGATTAACCTGGCCACTTCGTTGGGGAGTAGTTTGGTAGGATCCATTTATGTTTTGGATGAACCCAGCATCGGGTTGCACCCGCGCGATACCCAAAGGCTCATCAGCGTACTGCGTTCCCTACGCGATGTGGGTAATACAGTCCTGGTGGTTGAGCACGAAGAAGAGATTATGAAAGCCGCCGACCACATTATCGATATCGGCCCGGCCGCAGGCACACATGGCGGCAACCTGATGTTTTCAGGTACTTATGATGCTATTGTAAAGGACGGCGACAGCCTTACCGGCCGCTATCTGAGCGGAAAGGAAGAAATTGCCATACCCACCAGCCGCCGCAAGTGGAATGATTTTATCGAGATAAAAGGTGCAAGGGAAAATAACCTGAAGCACGTTGACGTAAAATTTCCGCTGGGGGTGTTAACCGTTGTAACCGGTGTTTCCGGTTCGGGTAAAACAAGTTTGGTGAAACGTATACTGGCGCCGGCGCTGCAAAAAACGCTGGGCAATTATTCGGGCGAGCAAACGGGTTCGTACGATAGCATCGAGGGTGACCACCAGAAAATTGAGCAGGTGGAGATGGTGGATCAAAACCCAATCGGCCGCTCATCACGTTCAAACCCGGTTACCTATGTAAAGGCGTGGGACGAGATACGCAACCTTTATGCATCACAGCCGGTGGCAAAAGCAGCCGGGCTAAAGCCGTCGGCGTTTTCGTTTAATGTAGAAGGCGGACGTTGTGATGTTTGCCAGGGCGAGGGCGAGGTGAAGATCGAAATGCAGTTTATGGCCGATATTTTCCTGACCTGCGAGGCCTGCGAGGGCAACCGCTTTAAGCAGCATATTCTTGACGTTACCTACCAGGATAAAAACGTAGCCGAAGTATTGCATATGACCATCGACGAAGGCCTCGAGTTTTTTGCCAAAGAGCCGAAGATCATCAACAAAATTAAACCGTTGGTTGATGTGGGTTTGGGATATGTGCAATTGGGGCAATCGTCAAACACGCTGTCAGGCGGCGAGGCGCAGCGTATTAAGCTGGCATCCTTCCTGGTAAAGGGAAATAACACGCACAAAACACTGTTTATTTTCGATGAGCCGACAACAGGCCTCCATTTCGCGGATATCAAAAAGCTGCTCAAATCATTTGATGCATTGCTTGACCACGGCAACACCATTATTGTAATCGAACACAATATGGACGTTATCAAATGCGCCGACTGGGTCATCGACATCGGCCCCGAAGGCGGCGACAATGGCGGTAAAGTTATATTTGAAGGTCTGCCCGAGAATTTAATTAAAGAAAAAGATTCTTACACAGGCAAGTTTTTGAAGGAGCGATTTTAACCACGCGTCATTGCGAGGAACGAAGCAATCTCTGAACTTTACAGATAAAAACATAAATGCATGTGGGCAGCATGATACCGTTTGGCTTAACCGATTGCGGATGAAGTAAACACGCTTCGTTGATTTTCTTGTGTATAGATTGCTTCGTTCCTCGCAATGACGTTAGGTTCAGTTTCTAATAGTGATACCTCACAAACGCCTCCATAGCTTCGTACTCAGCCATGCCCAGCTTATCATAACATTTGGCGGTTTCCCTGGTGCGGTCCTCGGCCCGTACCCAAAACTCCCGTGCATCGTCACCCGGGAAAACCGGCCTGTCCTTTTGGCTTTGGTGCTTGAAAATGGCGTTTCGCTTGCGCAGCACTTCCTGTGGTGACAACGGCACTGCCATTTCTATCTCCCAGGTTTCAAATTCCAGCCAGGCGCCGCGGTACATCCACAGCCAGCAATCTTTTACCCAGTCTTCGGTTTTTTGCAGTCGCTTTAGTGCCCCCAGTATAATATTGAAACAAACCTGGTGCGTGCCATGCGGGTCGGCAAAGTCGCCGGCGGCAAATATCTGGTGGGGCTTCACTTTCTGAAGCAGCTCCATGGTTAGCTTAATGTCCTCTTCGCCTATTGATGCTTTCTGGAATTTGCCGGTTTCGTAAAACGGCAGTGCCATAAAGTGAATGTGGTCGTCCTCTAAGCCGGCATACCTTGCGCCTGATATAGCTTCCGTTTTCCGGATGAATCCTTTTACGTCCCGTATTTCCTGTGTATCAACCTGGTTGGGCTGCTTTGTGGGCATAAAGGTGCGCATATCGTCATAAATACCTTTGAGTTTCGCGTTATCCTGGCCGATGCTCTGGTTAAAATCAATAGCGAATTCCATGAATCTTAACACATCATCATCCCAAACAGCCGTGTTGCCAGAGGTTTGATATGCAACGTGCACATCGTGCCCCTGGTCAACTAAACGTATAAAGGTACCGCCCATAGAAATCACATCATCGTCCGGGTGAGGCGAAAAAATGATGGACCGCTTATGGGCCGGCTGCGCCCTTTCGGGCCTTTGCGAATCATCAGAGTCGGGTTTTCCGCCCGGCCAGCCCGTGATCGTATGCTGTACTTGGTTAAAGATGTCGATATTGATATCGTAAACAGGCCCCTGCTCTACAGCAAGCTGGGCCATGCCATGGTTATTATAATCTTCTTCAGTAAGTTTCAATATCGGTTTGTCCAGTTTGTCGGCCAGCCAGATAACCGCTTTCTTTTTGAGGTCATTAGCCCACACGCAGTCCTTTACCAGCCATGGCGTATCAAACCGGGTAAGCGAGCTTGCAGCAGCTTCGTCCAAAACAAATTCTACGTTGTCTGAAAGCTGCAGGTAGGTAGCCGGCACGTCGCCCGACATTTCCCCTTCAACAGCTTTTTTTATGATCGGCGCCTTTTTTCGACTCCATGCCATAAGGATAATCTCCCGCGCCTTGAATATCGTACCGATACCCATCGTAATAGCCTTGGTGGGTACGTTTTGCTTGCCGCCGAAATCTCTTGAAGCATCATTTCGTGTCAGGTCGTCCAGTGTCACCAGCCGCGTGCCCGAGTTCGGCGCCGAGCCCGGCTCGTTGAAACCAATGTGACCCGTACGGCCTATACCCAGTATTTGCAGGTCAAGTCCGCCGAGTTGGGTAATCTGGTGCTCATATTCAAGGCAAAAAGCAGCAATGTCATCTTTTTTCAATGTCCCGTCCGGGATGTGTACGTTCCTTCTATCGATATCGACATGGCTGAACAGGTTTTCGTTCATGAAGGTAACGTAACTCTGCACGGCTGCAGACCTCATCGGGTAATACTCGTCCAGGTTAAAGGTGATGACGTTTTTGAAGCTTAAACCCTCTTCTTTGTGCTGGCGCACCAGTTCGGCATATACACCTATTGGTGTTACGCCAGTGGCCAGGCCCAGCACAGTTTTCTCGCCCTTTTTATCTTTATCCCGAATCAGTTTGGCTATTCTTCGCGCGACTGCAACCGATGCGTCAACGGCACTGTTATACACGGTTACCGGTAGCTTTTCGTACCTGGTTTCTTCCAATAAGTTTAATCGTGCCATGGGCCTCGAGGTTTATAAAGCAATGTAAAAAGAATCCCCGTAAAAACGGGGATTCCACAAACCAATTTAACTATTAAAATTGCACCTTACCTGGGCAAGGTTTCCAAAAGTTCTATTTTTTGATTTTAGGTTCATTCGCTAACACAAACTTAATAAATTATTCTTTATAACCGCAACACTTATTAAATTTATTTAATAAGTGTTGCGGTTGTTTATATGTAACAGAATTAACACGAATGGCATAATTAACAATTAACTTGTTAGATTAGCTTCCTAAACTAACCCGTTAACATGAAAAAATTCTTACTTCTGCTGGTTTTTATGGCCTTGTACTCCTTTTCTCATGCGCAATCCTCTGCTGATTCAAGCTATATCAGGGAGCATTACATCAAGATGGAAAAATATATTACCATGCGTGATGGAAAACGCCTGTTTACTTCTATTTATTTACCAAAAGATCAATCGAAAAAATACCCCATCATGATGACCCGTACCCCATACAATGTGGGGCCGTATGGCGAAAACGAATACAAGCGCACCCTGGGCCAAAGTATGTTGTTTGCGCGGGAAGGTTTTATTTTTGTTTACCAGGATGTGCGCGGCCGGTGGATGAGTGAAGGTGATTTCGTGGATGTGCGCCCATACATCCCGAATAAAAAAAGCAATAAAGATGTTGATGAAAGTTCCGATACCTACGATACCATTGACTGGTTGATAAAAAATCTTCCCAACAATAATGGCAAGGTTGGCATTGAAGGTATTTCCTACCCTGGCTTTTATTCAACCGCGTCGCTGCCCGATGCGCACCCGGCACTCAAGGCCGTATCGCCGCAAGCACCGGTGACGGATTGGTTCATCGGAGATGATTTTCACCATAACGGCGCATTGTTCCAGATGGACGCGTTTGCGTTTATTACCAGCTTTGGCGTGCCACGACCAAAACCTATTACCCCGGCGCAGTTTAAAACGGCAATTAAATATAAGGAAGCAGATAACTATAAATTTTACCTTGGCCTTGGCGCGCTTCCCAATTATAAAAAATATTATTTCGGCGATTCGGTAAAATTTTGGGATAATATGATGGCGCACCCCAATTACGATTTGTTCTGGAAGGGAATGAATATTCGTCCGCATTTAAAAAATATCACCCCCGCTACAATGACCGTCGGTGGTTTTTTTGATGCCGAGGATTGCTTTGGCGCGCTGCATGTTTTTGAAGCGCTTGAAAAGCAGAATCCGGCCTCGCATCCCAATATGCTGGTGATGGGCCCCTGGTTCCATGGCGGCTGGGAGCGTAGCGATGGCCGCTACTTTGGCGACCAGGATTTCAGCACAAACACAAGTGCATGGTTCCGCGAAAATGTGGAACTGCCGTTTTTTAAATATTACCTGAAGGGCGAGGGCGAAATGGCCCTGCCAAAGGCAACCGTATTTGTGTCGGGCAGCAACGAATGGCATAAATTTAAAAGCTGGCCGCCTCAAAATACCGTCCAGAAAACACTTTACTTTCAGCCAAATGGAAAGCTGGGCTTTGAAGCAGTAAAAACTAAAAACAGCTCGTTTGATGAGTATGTTAGCGACCCCAACAACCCTGTACCATACCAGGGAGGTATACAGGCCCGCCGTACGCGGGAGTATATGCTGGATGACCAGCGTTTTGCTGACCGCAGGCCGGACGTTAAAGTTTACCAGACCGATACGTTAAAAGAGGATGTTACTTTAACAGGCCCGGTAGTTGCAGACCTTTTTGCGTCGACATCAGGTACAGACGCCGATTTTGTTGTGAAACTTATTGATGTATTTCCCGAAAACTATCCCGACCCAAAACCTAACGTTAAAAACGTTACAATGGCCGGTTACGAAATGCTGGTGCGTGGCGAGATATTCAGGGGTAAGTTCCGCAACTCATTTGAAAATCCTGAACCATTTATTCCTGGTAAGGTAACCGAGATAAAATATAACCTGCCCGATGTGGCACATACATTCCGCAAAGGCCACCGTATTATGATACAAGTGCAGAACTCATGGTTCCCGCTGGCCGACCGAAACCCGCAAAAGTTTGAGAATATTAACCAGGCAAAGGATTCGGATTTTCAGAAAGCTACTATCCGGATATATCATGATGATGCGGCACTTTCAAATGTAAATGTTACGGTACTGGAATAACGCTTACACCGACTAAGGAGAGATCAAACCGATTTAGAATAGATTATTAACATAAATGAAAATATACCGATTGTTTATTTTGGCGCTGCTTTTATACAGTGCAAGTGCAAGCGCCCAACTGGGATCACCAAAACAAAAGTTTACCCGCGCCGACTCCCTACGGGGATATTTAACGTCTTTGCGTACCTGTTATGATATCAATTATTACCACCTGGATGTTAAGTTTGATATTGACGATAAATCTATCAGCGGCAGCAACCTGTTTAAATTTACCGCCGTGCAGGATTTCACCAAACTGCAGTTCGACCTGTTTGCTAATTTGAAAGTGGAACGGATAATGTATAAGGGCAAAGCGCTGCCCTACAAACGCGAATACAACGCCGTGTTTGTGACCTTTCCAAACGTGATAAAAAAAGGCAGTAAGGACCAGTTTACCGTTTATTACTCCGGCCACCCTACCGTAGCCAAACGCGCGCCATGGGATGGCGGCGTGGTTTACGCGAAGGATTCTATTGGGAATCCATGGGTTGCCACAGCCTGCCAGGGTGTGGGCGCCAGCATCTGGTGGCCCAATAAAGACCATCAATACGACGAGGTGGACAGCGCGCTGATTAGTATCAGCGTTCCAACAGGTTTACAGGATGTATCAAACGGGCGCCTGCGCAAAGTAACCGATCTCAAAAATGGATACTCCCGGTTCGACTGGTTTGTTGCTAACCCCATCAACAACTATGATATAGAAGCAAATATTGGCAAGTACACTCACTTTGCTGATGTTTACGAAGGCGAAAAAGGTAAGCTTACGCTGGATTACTGGGTATTGACCTATAATCTCGCGAAAGCGAAAAAACAATTCGACGAGAACGTGAAGGATATGATAAAGGCGTTTGAGTATTGGTTTGGCCCGTACCCTTTTTATGAAGATGGGTATAAACTGATCGAAACCCCGCACCTGGGGATGGAGCACCAAAGCGGAACGGCCTACGGCAACCACTTCCAAAACGGCTACCTCGGCCGCGACCTTTCGGGCACGGGCTGGGGCCTGAAATGGGATTTTATTATCGTGCACGAGAGCGGGCACGAATGGTTCGGCAATAACATTACTTCGAAAGACCTGGCTGATATGTGGATACATGAAAGCTTTACCAATTACTCGGAGTCGTTATTTATTGAGCAGCGGTATGGCAAGCAGGCCGGTCAGGAATATGTTCACGGGACACGCTACCTGATCAGTAATGACGCGCCGATCGTGGGTGTTTATAATGTGAACAAGGAAGGTTCGGGCGACATGTATTATAAAGGAGGTAACCTGTTGAACATGGTGAGGACCATTATTAACGATGATGAAAAATGGCGCGGCATTTTGCGCGGGCTCAATAAAACATTCTATCATCAAACGGTGACGTATGATCAGATCGTAAATTACATCAATGATAAAGCAGGGATAAACCTATCCCCGGTTTTTGAGCAATACCTCAAGTACAAGGAGTTGCCCGTTTTAAATTTTATGTTTATCCGAGGCAAGCTGCAGTGCCGCTGGATCGCCAATGCGAAAGGCTTTAAAATGCCGGTTCGGGTAAAAATAAAAGGCGGCGAATACCAGTTTATTACGCCATCCACACGTTTTACGCCGGTTGATATAAAGGGGGCTACTAAGGATAACGTTGAAGTGGACACGTTCAACTACTATATTGGGGTGTTGGTGGATTGAGGGAATAATGGCGAACCGTGTTTATTTTTATTTAACTGTAACCTAACAGCAGGGGGTGACGTCTTAATCAAAAACCGTAACCATGAGATCACTTGCTAAAATTTTATTTGCTGCGCTATTTTTGGCAGCTATTGCACCTTCCTATGCTAAATCATATCCTGTAGCAACAGCAATAACCGCATCCGAAATTGTCGACAGGCATTTGTCGGGCTTTAACGCGGTAAATGTGGCCGGGCCATACGATGTATTTATCAAACAAGGCGCTGTAGAATCTGTAAAAGTTGAAGCGCCCTCCGACATGATGGATCGGATACTTACCGAAGTTAATAATGGCGTGCTAAAAATATACAGCAGGCACAGCAACTGGAACTGGGGCTTTTCCTGGGGCCACCACAGAAAAACGATCGTTTATGTTGTTGTTAAAGAACTAAACAGCATTAATCTTTCCGGCTCGGGCAATGTTTCGTTTAAAGACGGCGTTACGGCTAGCGCGTTAAAATTGAAAATTACAGGTTCAGGCGATATATCAGGCCGGGTTGAGACTAAGGCATTAGAAAGCAGCATTAGCGGTTCGGGCGATATGCGTTTATCCGGACATGCCGGAAATTCAACGGTAAGCGTAGTCGGTTCGGGCGATTTTAATGCACGTAATTTGCTTACAGTAAGTTCGTCGGTCCGCGTTTCCGGGTCTGGCGATGCCTATGTAAATGCCAGCGACCGTGTTGATGCATCAGTAGTAGGTTCGGGCGATGTACACTACAGTGGTGCTGTTAAAACCATCAACAGCAAAAAAAGCGGCAGCGGTGATATCAGCCGTTATTGAACGGAAAGCATAAAGCCAAAAGCAGAAAGCACCATGCCTTCGCTTTTAGCTTTGTGCTTTCGTCTTTAAGCTTACTCATCCTTAAACCGCGCAATCACTTTCCTGCCCAGGTCGTAAGTTACCCTGAAAGCTTCCTGATTGCTGGTGTAGCCTGGCGTTTTGTGAATACTGAAGATAAATGAGCCTTTGAGTCCCGCGGCCGAAAATGGCGTAAATATCAGGTCGAGTCGATCATATAGCTTCCGCTCATAAAAAGCGTCGCCATAGCCAATATAGGAACCCTGCCCGGCGTAAAACTCGTCAAACGCCGCAAAGCGGCCGTAGCTCGCGTAGGCGCTGGCTACAAATCCCCGGGGCATCTTAAAGCCATCTACTCCGCGCTCCCGCTGCAATGAAATCATTCCGCCAGCTTCAAATGAAAGTGAGTCCAGTAAATGTTGTTTATGAGTAAAGTCCAGCCCCAGTCGCACTTGTACGCCGCCGTTATCGTTTATGTGGTCGTTTGGCAGCAGTATCTCGGCACCTGCATCGTGCATGAGGAAAGCGTAATGGGATATATAAAATGGCCCCGATAACGATGGCCGGTATTTGCCTTCAAATCCAAATAAAAACTGCTCGCGCTGCGTTTGCGTTTGCCGGCTCAGCCAGTCGATCCAGCCGGTTTCCATAAAATGATCTGTTTGGTAGCGCGCCAGCAAACCCTGGATGTTGGGCCGATAGTATCGCAGGGTATCATTTAATAAAGCGCGGGGATAGTTGCTTAACAACCCTTCTCGGGGAAACTCACCGGCAAAAAATGTCCATTTTGTACTTTGGTATCGGTAATAAAATACCGGGTCGACCCTTACGAAAAATGGTATTGCACCAAACTCGTGCATGCCGTTAACGCCAACAACAAAATGATTTAAACTATCCAGGTTTAACCCGAAATTAAGCGCGGTAAGGGTGCCGGAATAGGTTCGCGACCGGGGAATGAAATCCTTATATTCCCGGTTATCAAGAAACGCCAGTCCGTTAAAATTAACGTCAATTGTTTGCGCCAGTGTGGCCGTACATGCAAATGCAACAATGACGATGGTTAGATAAAATTTTTTCATTATAAGTAATAGGGGTTATTTGACGGTAAAGTTAACAATCCTGCTGTTTTTACTGCCGGGGAATGGTTCGGTTCGCAAAGAAAACAGTAGTTCCATTTCCCCTTTTTGCGCTGGCGCTGATACCGTAAAGCGGTGCCGGGCATTTTCGCCGGGGTTTAAAGTGATGTTTTTAAAAGATGCGGGTGCCTGTTCCACTGCAATTGTACTGTCTCCTTTAAAAAAACAAGCCTCCAGCATTACCGGGTGCGTTTGCCCTTTGTCGGCAAAGCTTATGGTATGCGAATACGGATTGGTTACCGTCAAATCAAAAACTACTTTTTGCCCCGGAGAAGCAGTGACGTTTTTCACCGGGGTTTCAAAGTTTACCTTCTGATAGGTACGCATATCATTAACCCAGCATCCATACCAGGTTCCGGCCGGCATTTTTATGGTATCGGTAGTGTAACCCTTTATCGGTTGATAAAACAAGTAATAAACCTTTTTATGCTGGATGCTGTCCTCCATCGGCCAAATGTCGAACTGGGTGCGGCGGTAGTACCAGGGATCATAAGCGAAGCATTTTAAACTATTGGTATAATAATCATATTTAGATGGGTTTTGGAAACCCTCGCTCATTATCACGTAACTATCCCCGGCCCGTTTCTTTACCTCGCTTGCCCAGTCTTTGAAGCCATAATAGCTTTTCAGATGGCCATACGTTTTTGCAAAGCCGAATCCAAAAATGATAATCAGCCTGACGATTAAAATTAGCGCTAAATTAACTACCCCCAGCCTGAACAGCCATCGTGGCACCCCGCCCGGCCTTTTGAAATGAATAAGCGCGAGCATAACCAACGGGGCAAACAAGACAAATGTCCATTGCGGCTGCACCGTGCCTTTAAAGCTGCTGATCAAAAAGAAAAGCAATGTGCCCACACAGTTTACCAGCAAGCACCGTATAAACGCGTCTTTTATGCGTGTGGTAAATGCCTTATAAAATATAAACCAGCCTATAAGCGGCCCCGCCATTAACAGCTGCCCGGGCAAGTACGAAAAGGTATCGGCAAAATTATAGGTACGCGCCGAGCGTTCAAACAGGTGGTAATTTATAGTGGGATAATCGTGACTTACCTGCCATAATATGTGCGGGATAAACAGCACGAAAGCCAACACGGCAATGAGCCAAAACGAACCGCGCCTCAGTAGTTTTATATTCGACAGCACGGTGAAGCCGATAACCAGCACAGCGTTGTATTTGCTGTAAAGCAGGCAGGCGACAACGATTCCTAATAATACAGCCAGCCCCCATTCATCACGTTCAACATACTTTTGGTAAACAAAATAAAACAGCACAGTAAAAAAGAAGAGCGGCGCATCGGGCGTGGTGGTAAAGCCATAAATATGAAATATGAAAACGCCGGAAATAACCAGCATAAACGCTTTTGCATCGACAGCATATTTTTTTAAAATCAGCCACAGCAAATAAATTGAGGCTGAGCTTGCGACAACGGTTAACAGCCGCAGGCCGAATTCGCTATGCCACAAGCTATCGCCGATGCGAATAAACAGGGCCACCATCGGTGGATGGTCGAAATAACCCCAATCGAGGTAACGCGAATAAAGCCAGTAATAGGCTTCGTCGCCCTGAAGCTCAAGTGTGTATGCCTGTACGGCGTTGAGAATGGTCCACAGCAATAAAAAATATAATATGGCCTTATTGTGCCGGGGTGGAATATTTAGCGCGTTATCGGGCATTGTACCAGTTTACCCGGTAAAGGTAAAATAAAACCAGTAAACAATGGACGGACGGCCCGGGGATATTGGATGTGGCAAAAACAGACGAAGCCCGATGATTGCCGGGCTTCGTCTGTTTTTTTATTTAGTAAATGATCTTTCCTGTCGCGGTGACCAAAGAGGCTATTCGTACGGCATCAAAAACCCGCTCTTCGGTTGTTCCCATTTTGATAAGTGAATCTTCGTGCGCGTTCACACACATTTCGCATCCGTTTACTGCCGAGATAGCAAGGCTCATCAGCTCGAAAAACTCCTTGCCGGTAACCGGTTTCATCATTATCTGCATTCTTATGCGGGCCGGTATCTGGCTGTATTTTTCCTTTTGAGTAAAATGCCGGAAACGGTAAAACACATTGTTTGACGCCAGTAACGATGCGCAACCGGCTGATTCGCTTGTTTCGGCTGCCGTTGCTCCCTGCTCCTCTGCGTAACGGGTAAAAAAGCTGGTAAGCAAAACATTGTTGTTGTTTATAGCGGTCGAAAGGCCTAATAGGGCGCATTCTTTTGCAGTCAGATGTTCAGACGCCAGGGCGCTGGTAAAGTTCAGCTTTAAATCCCTTAAATAGCGGGATTCGCCTTTTTCAAGTAAAGTAAGGCTGTTGGTGCGATAGGTGGTATCTATTCCCAGTTGCTTTAGCAATTCGCCTATGAGTTCGGTAGATTCGTTCATGATCTTCAAATTATTTGATAATAAAAAATCCCCGCATATATTACAATGCGGGGACTCAATAATTAAATGATTAAACAGTTAAAGTTTCTTCGCCTTTAACCCAGTTGCATGGACAAAGCTCATCGGTTTGCAAGCCATCAAGAACACGTATAACTTCTTTAACATTCCGGCCAACGCTTAAATCGTTAACCGATACCCAACGGATGATGCCGGTAGGGTCAATAATGAATGTAGCGCGGTAAGCGATTTTTTCGTTTGGCTCCAATATGCCCAACTCTTCGGCTAATGATTTTGAAGTATCGGCAAGCATCGGGAATTTAAGATCGCGCAAATCAGCATGATCTCTTCTCCATGCGGCATGCACAAATTCAGTATCTGTTGATGCGCCGATCAAACGTGTGTCACGGTCGCGGAACTCGCCGTAGCTCTTGTTGAACTCAGCGATCTCGGTAGGGCACACAAAAGTAAAATCCTTTGGCCACCAAAACATTACCGTCCAAACGTTATCGTCATTTACCAGGAAATCAGATGTGATTGTTTCGAACTCTTTTCCTTTTTCAATACTTACAACCGCTGTTTTAGAAAATTGCGGAAATTTTTGACCTATTGTTAGCATATATATAATTAGATGTTTTATTTTTTACAAAGATAACGTTTTCGAGCCTGTATGTTTATACAAAGAATTGATACGATATAGATTATGTCTATATCGATATAAAGTAAGAATAGCTTTTAATGATATGGGAAGATCGACCGGTAGAAAGGGACAGTAACTCTAATAAAAAAACCCGGCATTTGCCGGGTTTTAAATAATGTTCGGAGTGTAGTTTGTTATACGCCTAACAATAATCTTGACGGATCTTCCAGTAATTGTTTAACCCTTACCAGGAAGCTTACCGATTCGCGGCCATCGACGATGCGATGGTCGTAGGATAATGCCAGGTACATCATCGGGCGAATAACTACTTGCCCGTTTACGGCAACCGGGCGCTCAATAATATTGTGCATTCCCAAAATAGCCGACTGTGGCGAGTTTAATATTGGGGTCGATAGCATCGAACCAAAAACGCCGCCATTCGTAATGGTAAACGTACCGCCGGTCATTTCTTCAATGGTCAGTTTATTTTCACGAGCCTTGACAGCCAAGGCCACCACGGCTTTTTCGATATCGGCAAGGCTCATGCTTTCCGCATTACGGATAACCGGTACTACCAGTCCTTTTGGTGCCGAAACGGCTATCGAAATATCTGCATAATTGCTGTAGATCACCTCTTCGCCATCAATACGGGCGCCTACCGCCGGCCAGTCTTTCAGCGCTTCGCAAACGGCTTTTGTGAAGAATGACATAAAGCCTAAACCAACACCATGCTTCTCCTTAAACTTATCTTTGTATTTAGCACGCAGTTCCATAATTGGCGCCATGTCCACCTCGTTGAACGTGGTAAGCATCGCGGTTTCATTCTTAACTGTAACTAACCGTTTGGCGACCGTCTTACGCAGCGACGACATTTTTTCGCGCCGGTCTGACCGGGCACCTGACGGAGCAATTTCCTGCTTCGCGGCAACTCCCTCTGACTTCTGACCTCCGTCCCGATAGCTATCGGGATTCGCCTTCTGATTCCCCTTAGCAACCTGTGGGTTTTCAGAGATCTTCTCCGCCATTAATGCATCTTCCTTGGTAATCCTTCCGGCAACGCCAGTTCCGCTAACCGAGGTGGCTGCCACTCCTTTTTCTGCGAGTATTTTGGCAGCTGCAGGTGATGGTGTGCCCGACGCGTATGTTGTTTGTTTGTTATTTACTTCCGGCGTTGATGCGGGTGAAGTGGCTGCCGGAGCCGCAGGTTTAGCTGATGCGGAACCGTTACCGTCAATTGTACAAACAATCGCACCAATGGCAAGCGTGTCGCCCTCTTTTGCTTTGGTGTGTAAAACACCCGCCTGTTCGGCGGTAAGTTCAAATGTTGCCTTGTCCGACTCAAGTTCGGCAATGGCTTCATCCATCGCTACTGTTTCACCATCTTTTTTTATCCACCGTGATAAAGTGACCTCAGTTATTGATTCCCCAACCGTTGGAACTTTTACTTCGAGCGATTTGCCTGCGGTAACTGCCTGTATGCCGTTAGTGGGCGGCGGGGCTGGGGCGTTAGCGGCCACTTCTGGTTGCGAAGAAGACGCCTGTGCAGCGCCATTTTCCTCAATGGTGCCAACAGTCGCGCCTATAGCCAGGGTATCCCCTTCTTTGGCAACCGTTTTTAAAATGCCTGCCTTTTCGGCTGTAAGCTCAAAAGTCGCTTTATCTGATTCCAGTTCGGCAATAACTTCATCCATCTGCACCTGGTCGCCGTCTTTTTTTTTCCAGCCCGATAAGGTCACTTCTGTAATTGATTCGCCTACCGGCGGAACTTTGATGGTCAAACTCATATTGTGTATTAGTTGTAGATTATTATTTGAAGATTTGAAAATAGGTCAATTTGAAAATTAATTGCCATTCTCCATCGTCAAATTGCACATTTTCAAATTAATCAATCCGCTCCGGCATTTGCCATTTTTTCGGCGGTTGCTTTTACTGCGGCTTTCACCTCTTTTCCCGGCGGTGTTTCAAAGGCCTTCGAGATGATATAAAGCTGCTGGGCCGCATGTTGCTTGGCAAAACCGGTTGCTGTACTGCTGCCTTCGTGACGTGAAATGACATTTACATTAATCATTTTATCATTGTGGAACTTGCGGCAAATATATGGCCATGCGCCCATGTTTTCCGGCTCTTCCTGCACCCAGAAAAATTCGGTGGCTTTACTGTATTTTGCTTTGACTTTTAATATTTGTAATACCGGAGTCGGGTACAATTGTTCAACACGAACAATGGCTACGTCCTTACGTTTATCAGATTGCTGTTTCTCCAGCAGGTCATAATATATTTTACCTGTGCAAAGCAATACGCGTTTAACTTTTTTAGGGTCGGCGTAATTATCATCGATAAGCTCGTGGAACTTGCCTGTTGTAAATTCCTCCAGCGGAGAAACACATTTTGGACTGCGCAGCAAGCTTTTTGGTGTAAAAATAACCAGCGGCTTACGGAAATCACGCAGCATTTGCCGGCGGATAATGTGGAAAAAGTTTGCTGGCGTGGTGCAATTGGCTACCTGTATGTTGCTATCTGCGCAAAGCTCCAAAAAGCGCTCAACACGTGCGGATGAGTGCTCGGGGCCCTGGCCTTCATAACCGTGCGGCAACAGCATCACTAACCCGTTACCGCGCTGCCATTTGGTTTCGGCGCTGGCGATATACTGGTCCACGATGATTTGCGCGCCGTTAAAAAAGTCGCCGAACTGGGCTTCCCATATGGTTAGCGCATTGGGATTGGCCATTGCATACCCGTATTCAAACCCAAGTACACCATACTCTGATAACAGGGAGTTATAAATAGAAAATTTAGCATCCGTTTCAATGGTATCCATCGGAATAAATTCTTCCTCCGAATCAACCAATGTTAATACCGCGTGACGGTGCGAGAATGTACCGCGTTTAACATCTTCGCCGCTTAACCGTACCGGGTGGCCGTCTTTTAACAAGGCGCCGTAGGCCAGCAGTTCGCCCATTGCCCAGTCAAAAACATGGGTTTTGGTCACCATTTTATTGCGCTCTTCGAAAAGCTTTTCAATTTTTTTGAAAAACTCCTTTCCTGCCGGCAATTCGGTTAGTGTTTTTCCGATAGCCAGCAACTCCTGTTCGGGAACAGCCGTCTCTATAGGGGTGAAAAACTCCCTCGAGCTGGCAATATGCAAACCCTGCCAGGCGCCTTCAAACATCTGGTTAGTTTCGGTTATCTTATCTTCGGCTTTTGATTCGTCAAGCCTCTGCTGTAATTCCTTACGGAAGGTTTTTTCGAGCTCCAGCGCAAAGCTTGCATCAATGCTGCCTTCCGCCAGTAATTTCTGTTTGTATATTTCAAGCGGGTTGGGGTGCGCCTCAATGGCTTTATACAATACCGGCTGTGTAAATTTAGGCTCGTCGGCTTCATTATGGCCGTAACGGCGATAACACAAAATGTCAATAAAAACATCTTCATGAAATACCTGGCGGTACTCCATAGCCAGGTTTACGACGTAAGCCAAAGCCTCTACATCATCGCCATTAACATGGAAAACCGGCGATAAAACCACCTTGGCCACGTCGGTGCAATAAGTGCTCGAACGGGCGTCTTTAAAGTTGGTGGTGAAACCGATCTGGTTATTGATAACCATGTGGATGGTGCCGCCTGTGCGGTAGCCATCCAGCTTTTCCATCTGCAATACCTCGTATACAATTCCCTGACCGGCTACCGAAGCATCGCCATGAATGAGTATGGGGGCGATTTTTGAATGATCGCCGTTATATTTAAAATCTATCTTTGAACGGGTAAGCCCTTCAACAACCGGGTCAACCGCCTCCAGGTGCGAGGGGTTGGGACAAAGGCTCAAGTGCACATTTTTGCCGGCTTTGGTTACCACATCGGTTGAATAACCGAGGTGGTATTTCACATCTCCGCCAAAGGGTGAGTCCTCATCATAGTTTTTGCCCTCAAATTCCGAGAATATCTCTTTATAGGGCTTTTCCATGATGTTGGTAAGCACATTAAGCCGGCCGCGGTGGGCCATGCCGATAATAAATTCTTCGATCCCCAGTTCTGATCCGTTTTGAATAACCGAATCCAGTGCGGGGATAAGCGCTTCAGCGCCCTCAAGCGAAAAACGTTTCTGCCCCAAAAATTTGGTGCCTAAAAAATTTTCGAAAACCACCGCCTCGTTCAGCTTATTCAGCATCAGTTTCTTTTCGTCCGCATTAAAAGAGGGCGTGTTCCGCCTGGTTTCCATGCGGGATTCAAACCATTTTGTTTTGATCGGGTTGCGGATATACCGGTATTCGGCACCGATAGACTGGCAGTAGGTGTCTTCAACCAACTGGCGGATATCGCGCAATGTGGCAGGGCCTAAACCAACTTCAACGCCAGCGTTGAAAACTGTATCCAGATCGGCGTCGCTTAGTCCGAATGTTTCCAGTTCTTTGCCCGGGTAATATTTACGCCGCTCACGCACGGGGTTTGTTTTGGTAAACAGGTGGCCGCGCGCACGGTAACCATCAATAAGGTTAAGTACTTTTATTTCTTTTAAAAAATGATCAGGTGTTTCAGCGTTTACCGAAGCCGCGGCAGGCTTATCCCGCCCGAAGTCAAATCCTTCAAAAAACTTTTGCCAGCCAAAATCCACCGATTCGGGGTCTTGTTTGTATGCTTCGTATAAAGAATCAATGTAGGCAGCGTTTCCGCTATTTATATAATTGAGACGATCCATGAGAAACCAATCTTTAAAACGGTACAAAAGTACGCATATACGCTTATAAACTTTTAATTTAATTTGTTAAAATTAGTTCGAAGCCGATTGTGTTGGATTAGGTTAAGCCGCCTTAATGATCGTAGTTGAACTGTTAACTCATCCAACTGTGCTCCTAATTAACTACTCACCAATCAGTTCAAAAGTTTGCGCAAATACCCGCGCAGGTAGGATATCCCTTCGAAAAGGATAGCAAGGATGCCAATGATAATGGTATATTGTTCGAAGGGGTTCATGATAGTATTAAGACGCGATGACGCCAAATATATTACATTAACTTCATTATTTTTAAGTAGTTACTGCCGGCAACCACGTATCTATAAAGTCGCTTTTGGTTTCCGTTTCAGCAAATTGTTTTGCGGCAACCTGGTAACGGCTTTCGCGAGCATCGTTTACACCGGCAATAAATGCCCAGTTGCCCAGGTTGCTGGCCGGGGAGTAATCAATAAGCTTTTCTTCGAAATAAGCGGCACCCTTGGCCCAGCCAACTTTTAGGTCGTTGATCAGATATGTTGCAACCAGCTGCCTTTTATAATTGCTGATGTAGCCCGTGGCGTTTAGCTTGTGCATGATCGCATCAATAAGCGCTTCTCCTGTTTCGCCATTTTTCCAGGTCGCAAAAAGTTCATCCTGGTTTGCAGCTATTTCTGCGGAAAGTGCCGATGTTTCTTTTGCCGCAATAAATTTTTGCCCGTGCTTTTTGAACATGAACCTGAAATAGTCGCGCCACAACAGGTCGAGAATAACCAGATTGCCCTGGACCGGCTGATTCCCGGAAATAGCCCAATACACCTGCCGCAACGAAATGCAACCCATGGCGAGCCACGGGGAGAGCATTGAATGATGAACAGCCCGGTTGTTCCTTAACGCGTGACCTTCGTTTTGTAAAAGATATCGTTCCAATTGTTCCATTGCAGCGTCTTCCCCACCGGTAAATTTGTTTACCAATCGCGAGTCGCCGGCCGGCTCAATTAAACCCAATTGCGCGAGTGAAGGCAGTTCGCCTACGTCATCAATTTTGGGTGTAATGACGCTTTCGGGCGTCCCGATGCATGGGCGGACATCACTGTCGCGCTCAACTTTCTTTTTAAAAACGGCAAAACTGTCGGGAATATCTTTTATCGGAAACGGTAAATCTTCTTTATGATACAGTGTGTGGCCTATAAAATGCTTTAAGTTAAGCTTCATTTTCCACAATGCGGCTTCAACCTGTCCGGATATTTCGGTTTCTTCGTATGCTACTTCGCGGTGATGGTATACTTCATTTACCTGGTATTGTTCGGCAAGCAGCGGCAATACTTCAGCGGGATTGCCAATGCGGATAATCAACTCGCCACCCAGGTTGCGTAAATTTTTTCTTAGGTTGTCAACCGATTCTATCAAAAAACGGGTACGCAGATTGCCGGTTTTAGAATTACCCAGTGCATCCTTTTTAAAGTAAAAAGGGTCGAAACAAAATACCGGCAATACCTTATCTCCCTTGCGCACTGCTTCAAACAAAATTTCATTGTCGCGGATGCGTAAATCGTTTCTAAACCAAACCAGTATTATTTTTTCACTCATAGTTAAACGGACGGTTAACCTAAATGCGGCGCGCAAATTTGCAATTAATTTATGGTATCGCGTTAAGCCGCTTGAATTTTTGACACCGGCTTAACATTTACTTCATACGTACTTATACGATAAATTCCCTGATAAGTTAATCGTAAAAGGTATTATCCGATGGGTATTTTATGCCGTGTTGTTACTGATGTGGCATTTTTTTTGCAATAACTGTCAACGCTTGTCGTTAACTATTAGGCAAATAAGTAAATCGTAGCGATAGGTGGCGTTATTTATGCCGTTAATTTAATTCAACTGTTATGGCCACTATAGAAAGCATTCAACATGCATATATTGATTTTGTATTGATAGAAGGACAGACGCCCGAGTCTATCGGGGTTTTTACCGAAAGGATGAACATCCTGCCGGAGGAGTTTTACCGGTTTTTTAATTCATTTGAAACCATTGAGCAAAATATATGGGCCGACTTCGCGGCTCGGACGATTGCCGAAATTAAATCACAGGACGCATGGCCGTTGTTTACCACACGCGAAAAAACGCTGTCATTTTTTTATACCTTTTTAGAGATGCTGAAAGGCCATCGCAGCTTTGTGGTATACACAATAAAAAAACAGCCAAAAACTTTTAGCGCATCGCAAATTTTTTCGAAGATGCGCGATGTTTTTGAGCATTTTTGTAATAAGCTGATGATGGACGGGATAAAATCCGACGAATTATCGGACCGCAAATTTTTTACAAATCGTTATAAGGATGCTTTATGGGTGCAGTTGTTGTTTGTTTTAAATTTTTGGATAAACGACAACTCAAGCGGATTCGAAAAAACGAGCGATGCCGTCGAAAATGGGGTGAACGTAACTTTCGATCTTTTCCAGCGGTCGCCAATTGATGATCTTGTGGAGTTTGGAAAATTTTTAACGATGAAAAGGAATATTAAACAACCAATCAGCTTTGGCAATAACTAACAGCTTCACTAAATCCGATACTTTTGTGGAGCATTTAAAGGGGCCTTTCGCGATCATTTTTGATATGGATGGCACCCTGATCGATAACACGCCTTATCACTTTAAATCGTGGCAGGCTTTATTTAAAGCGCACGGCAAAGGTGAATTAAGCAAACAAACTTACGAAACCGAAATAAGCGGCGTACCGGTGATGGATTCCATACGGAGGATTTTTGGTGGTGAGTATGACGAAGCCGGATTAAAAAAGCTATTTACCGAAAAAGAGGAATTTTACCGCAAGGCTTACGGCCCTTATGTCGCGCCTGTAAACGGGCTCGAAAACTTTTTGACAGAATTAAAGGGTGCCGGTATAAAAATGGCCATGGCGTCGTCGGCCTCTGTCGACGATATTGATTTTATACTTGATCATGTGCCTATCCGCGACGATTTCAATGTTATCATTAATTCAACCATGGTAACGCAGCCCAAACCGCACCCGCAGATATTTTTAAAAGCCGCCGAAAAGCTGCGCATGCCGCCCGAAAAGTGTATTGTTTTTGAAGATTCGCTTGCCGGGATAAAAGCCGGCAACGCCGCGGGGATGAAGGTGGTGGGCATAACCACTAATCATACGGCAGATGAGCTGCACCCGGTTAATCTGGTGATAAATGATTATTCGGAGTTGAGCGTAAAAAAGATGGCAGCGTTGTTTGAGCAATAGATAAATTGCCAATTTATTCTCATTTTTAGAGAAAAATATCAACATGCTTCTCGAAAACACCTTTGTACACCACGTTCATTTTTGGCTGAAAGATAAAGCCGATAAACAACGATTAATCGATGGCTTGAATACATTAATTCCGATAACACATATCCGCGAGATACACATCGGCGTGCCGGCCAATACCAACCGCGATGTGATCGACCGCTCGTATGATGTATCCCTGCTGCTGCTTTTCGATACCCCGGCGGCGCAGGACGCTTATCAAATTGACCCGACCCACGTGCTATTTGCTGAAAATTATGCCAAACCCTTATGCAGTAAGGTTGTTGTTCAGGATAGTGTTAATGTTTAGTTTTTAAGTCGATAGATCATAGACCATAGTCTATAGTTTTAAGACGGACACAAAAGCGGTTATGTTATAGTGACTGTAGATAAAATGGCATGGTCTATGGACCATCGACCGTGGACTTAAACCAACTATGAACTACAATAAAAGCATTCTACTTACCGGCGGTACCGGCTTTATCGGGCGGCACTTAACCCAATTATTGCTGGCTAAAAACTATAAAGTAAGCCATTTAAGCCGTTCACCGGGAAACGACCCGATGGTGAAAACTTTTTTGTGGGACGTAAAAAAAGGTGAAATCGATAAACACTGTCTTGAAGGTATAGATACTGTCATCCACCTTGCAGGAGCAAACATTGCTGAAAAGCGCTGGACCGACGAGCGGAAAAAAGAACTTATCGAGAGCCGTACCGAATCCATACGGCTCATTTATGATTTGATGGGCAAAACACCAAATAACGTTACGTCTGTAATTTCTGCGTCGGCTATCGGTTATTATAGCAACAGGGGCGATGAACTGATGACGGAAGCAAGCCGTCCCAATACCGATTTCCTGGCGCAATGCTGCGTGGAATGGGAAGCAGCGGTGGACGAAGGTAAAAAGCCCGGCCTGCGCATTGTAAAACTGCGCACCGGCGTGGTGCTGGATAAAGAGGGCGCGTTGGATAAAATGTCAAAACCGATAGAATTTTACGTGGGTTCGCTAATAGGAAGCGGCAAGCAATGGGTGCCCTGGATACACTGGCAGGATGCTGTCGGCATGTATTTATTTGCCGTTGAAAATGGCGGATTACATGGCATTTATAACATGGTAGCGCCAAACCCGGTAACTAATAAACAGCTTACGCAGGCCATCGCCAAACAATTGCATAAGCCGTTATGGGCGCCAAAGGTACCGGCCTTTATGCTCAAATTACTAATGGGTGAAATGAGCACCATTGTGTTGGGCAGCACCAAAGTATCGGCACAAAAAATCGGGGAGGCCGGTTATAAATTCAAGTTCCCGGTTTTGGAAAGCGCACTGAAGGATATTTATGCATAAAGAACGGCCGGTTTCCATATTCTGGTTTCGCCGCGACCTGCGGCTGGACGATAACGCGGGTTTGTACCATGCGCTTAAAAGCGGATATCCCGTTTTGCCGGTTTTTATTTTTGATAAGGACATACTTGACGAGCTACAGGATAAAGACGATGCGCGTGTAACATTTATTCATCAAACTATAATGTCGCTTGATAAGGAATTGCGGCGTTATGGCAGCAGTTTACTGGTGCTTTTTGACCGATCGCGCGAAGCTTGGGAGGAACTCGTAACCAAATACAATGTCGCTGCCGTTTACACCAACCATGACTATGAGCCTGCAGCAAAAACCCGGGATAAAACAATTGGCGCCTTATTAAAAAGGCACGATATAGCTTTTAATACGTATAAAGATCAGGTCATTTTCGAAATGGACGAAGTGGTTAAAGAGGACGGAACCCCATATACCGTCTATACGCCATACCAGCGCAAATGGTACCAAAAAATAAAGCCATTTTACTTAAAGCCTTATCCCAACAAAAAGTATTTCAGCAACTTTTTAAAAATTGGCCCGTTCCATGCTCCAACGCTGCAGGAAATTGGTTTTGAAACGAGCAAAACGGAATTCCCGCCGATACAATATAAAAATATGATTGCCGCTTACCCGGAGAAAAGGGATTTTCCGGCGATGAACGGCACAACCCACATCGGCTTACATCTGCGGTTTGGCACGGTAAGCATTCGCGAATTAGCTGGAACCGCGATAAATCATCCGCAAAAAACCTGGCTGAATGAACTGATATGGCGGGAATTTTATATGATGATATTGCATCATTTCCCGCAAACACAAGACCACGCTTTCCGCGCGGAATACGACCGGATTGAATGGATAAACGATGAAAAACAATTTGATGCATGGTGCCGGGGCGAAACAGGTTTCCCGCTGGTGGATGCTGGGATGCGCGAGCTGAATACCACCGGCTATATGCACAACCGCGTGCGCATGGTTACGGCCAGCTTTTTAACAAAAGACCTGCTGATCGATTGGCGATGGGGCGAACGGTATTTTGCCCGTAAGCTGCTGGATTATGAAATGGCCAGCAATGTTGGCGGCTGGCAATGGTCAGCCGGGTGCGGTACCGACGCGGCACCTTATTTCAGGATATTTAACCCCGAGGCCCAATTAAAAAAATTTGACCCGCAACTCGCTTACATAAAAAAATGGGTTCCGGAATATGCTGACTTCAGCAAGTATCCCAAACCCATTGTCGACCACGCTTTTGCGCGTGAGCGGTGTTTAAAAGTTTTTAAAGCGGCTTTAAAATAATTAAGGCGTTACTGTTAAAATTTGCCAGGTAAATCGCAAGCAACTGTTTGCCGGAGCGGTACCGTAAGCAACGTTGCCATACCCCAATCCTGACGGCACTAAAAGAGAAATTTTAGTACCAGCGTGCGCATAGTTTTGCAATCCTTCTATCACCCCGGGCACTAAGCCGTCCGATAATGTGAATGAATAGGTATTGGTTCCATTATGGGAACCATCCACCACAATTCCGTCTAGCAGTTGGGCAGTATAAGTAGCCGTATTGGTCCCCGTGGATGTCATAAAAATATTATCAGTGCCAGGTGTTAAAATTTTGTAATATAAACTATCCGCAGTCTCGGTGTACCCGGTCAGGTTGTTTGCAGCCATGTAGCTGCGAAGAACAAGGTTGTCGTAAGTAGACTGGTTGTCGGTTTTCGTATTACCGATAACATGCACATAATAATCCAGGCATTGGTTGCCTGCTATCCGGGTGTTGGCATTGAGGGTACTGCCCGAACCATATCCGCTCAAACCATAAGCAAGGTGCGAAGGTATAAGCACCCGCATGCTGCCGCCACGGTACCGCAAATTGTTGCGCAGTGCAAGTTGTAATCCGGCAGGCAATTTACTTAGGGTAATATGCCCCAGGAAACCACTATAATGATTGCCGAGCGTATCCGACTTTACGTATTGGCCGTCAAAGCTGCGCACGCTAAACACGAATGATATGTTGTCGGGATAATCCATCGGCGCTAACTGTTTGCCCTGGTCAACAGAATCGCCGGGATTAATGATCTGGTAATATATGCCTGTGGTGTCGCCGTTTGTTTTGTCACGTTTCATGCCATTTAGGCCATGAGCGCTGATGTAAGCGTCGATCTGCGCCTGGTCATACTGTTTTATATTCGGGTCGATAGTCGATTTCCGGCACGATAGTAGTCCTATTGATGAAATAAGCAGGAGCGTAAAAATTTTTTGTTTCATTCGTAATTATAGTGTTTCGTGTTATTAAATGTAAACCACTAATTGGTTACATTATAAAGTTTTATATCAAATATCAACACCGCGTTAGCAGGTAAACCCACATCTTTTTGCGGGTAAGGCCCGTAAGCGTAACGCGATGGTACGAAAAGCGTTATTGTACCACCATTTTTAATTTTGGGTATGCCCAGCTGCCAGCCCCGTATCACCTGCCCCAAAACATAGGTGGGATGGAAATTATTGGTTTGTGCAAATACGGCACCGGTAGTCAATAACCTGCCGGTATAACCAACCGTGATCTGGGTTGAGCTGGTAAATAACGTATTTCCGGTTCCGGGGGTATCAATAATATACCGCACATCTGTCGTGTCGACCCTTAATGCAGTGAGCCCTTTAGCGCTTAAGTAATTATCGATAATTTTATTATCAATAACAGCCTGAGCCTTTATTTGCGCGACAACATCGTTTGACTTTTTACAAGCCCCTATCCCGGCCGAAAAAAGCAATAAAATTAACAGTATCCTGTTCATCGTTGTGTTGTATACCATTTATTTGCCCTGTTGCCGAACCTAAACCGCATGGTTTTCCAAACTCGCTTCAATCGGCAAATTTATTCTTTTATCTGTCAAAAACAGCAGCTTAACATTTTTTAACAGTTTGAACCTCACGCCAAAATAATATCGCGCTTTTTAGTAACGATTATTTCGTGATAAACGTGTGCAGTTGATCGTTTCATTACTTCAGCTAATAAAGCATCAAAAACTATAACTCATCTGGTTTGAAGTTAAGGGTGAGCTGATTGATTTTTTTTAGGGTTTTTATCAGGTACTCTTTGTCGTTTTCGCTGATGTGGGAATTGAGGTAGTTGTTGAATTTTTTAACCAGGCCGCGGGCAAGCTGCCGTTTCTCTTTACCCAAATCGGTCAGATAAATTTTTACAGAACGTTTGTCGCCTTCGTTTGATTCGCGGTAAATTAAGCCGGATTTTTCCAGTTGCCGGAGCATCCGCGAAAGGCTTGTCGACTTAAGGCCCAGCAATGCCGCCGCTTGCGAAACAGTAGTGCCTTCCTTTTCATCAATGTTAATAAGCAGGTAGCCGATGGATTGGGTTATACCAAATTCAGTAACCAGCTGGTTATAACGGTTGGCAACCGTTTGCCAAACTATTTTTAAAAAATAATCGATAGTTTCCTGGTGACGTACGTTGCTTTGCATAACCAACAAACTTAACGTACATGAATTGATTACACAAGTGGAAAGTTTTCAGTTGGCAGTATACTGTAAAAGAGGGCAAGCTGCCAACTAAAAACTGTTATCACCAGCCCATCTTTGTATCATCGCCGCGTGGGTCGGCGCCTCCCTGGTACAAGCCATCCGGGGTTATTAAAATAGCGTCGACGCGCCCAATGGGGCCGCGGCCGTTTATTTTATATCCCTTTTGCTGCAATATGGCCGTCGTTGCCGGATCAAGGGCATTACGTTCAACATCGACCCTGTCCGGCATCCATTGGTGGTGAAATTTTTTTGATGAAACAGCCTGCTGCATGTCCTGTCCGAATTCAATCACATTCAATATTGTTTGAAATACCGATGTAATAATTGTGGATCCGCCAGGCGTGCCTACAACCATGAATAACCGGCCGCTTTTTTCAATAATAGTCGGCGTCATGGCCGACAGCATGCGTTTGCCGGGCTGTATACTGTTTGCCTTTCCACCTAACAATCCATACATATTTGGCACGCCTGGTTTTGAGCTAAAGTCATCCATTTCGTTATTTAACAAAAAACCCGCGCCTTTCACAAATATCTTAGAACCGAACGAATCGTTTAATGTGGTGGTGATAGCTACAGCGTTGCCCTCGCGGTCAACAATTGAAAAGTGGGTCGTTTGGTCGCTTTCGTATCCTGCAAACATGCCGGGTTGTATGCTGGCGCTTGGCGTGGCGGAATTCCATGAGAAATTTGCCATTCGCGATGTATTGTACGACGGCTTTAACAGGCTGTCAACCGGGACCTTGTAAAAATCTGGGTCGCCCATGTATTTTGAACGGTCGGCATAAACCCGCCGCTCGGCTTCAACTATTAATTGCACGGTGGAATCTTTGTTAAAGCCCCATCTGCTTAACGGATATTTTTCAACGGAATGCAGCAACTGCATTAAGGCCACACCTCCGCTTGATGGCGGCGGCATGGTAATGATGCGGTAATCTTTATAACGATCAATTATCGGCTTTCGCCATACTGAATGATAGTTTTGCAGATCAGCCTTTGTTATCAAGCCATTTCCATTGCTCATCTCCTCTGCCAATTGCTCAGCCACCGGCCCGGAGTAAAAGCCATCGCGTCCCTTGTCGCGTATCAGCGAAAGTGTTTTTGCGAGATCCGGCTGAACCAGCAAGTCGCCTTCTTTCCAGCCTTCGCTTTTGAGTAAATAAGATTTGCCTGCATTTAATTTTTTAAACTCGCCGGATGCGCGGTTAAGCGATGATGCGAGGCGCGTACTTATTTTAAAGCCATTTTGGGCAAGGCCGATAGCGGGCTGAATGAGTTCGACCCATTTTAGCTTTCCATATTTTTTATGCGCGGCAACCATGCCGTCAACAGAACCTGGAACGCCCGAAGCCTGGTGGGTGGCCAGGCTCATTTCGGGAATCACATTGCCCGCAGCATCAAGGTACATGTTTATACTGGCTTTTGCCGGGGCTTTTTCGCGAAAATCGAGCGTATTCGCTTCGCCCCGGGCAGACCGGTAAACCATAAACCCACCGCCACCAATGTTTCCTGCTTCCGGATGTGTAACGGCTAATGCAAACTGGACAGCGACTGCCGCATCTACAGCGTTGCCTCCTTTTTTTAATATAGCTAAACCTACCTTGGCGGCCTGCGGCGTTGCACAAACAACCATGCCATTACGATATTCATTCTTTTCGTTTTGCTGATTTGACGGTGATTGGCCGTAACCACAATAAGCAAAACAGCAGGTTAAAAGCAATAGGATGCATTTGAGACAAACCCGCGGCAAGCGGTTAAAAGATAGGGGATGATTTTGTTCCAACTGATATAAACGGATCATGTGTTGCAATTATATTTGAGACGAATTTACCCTATTTATGCATACCTCCTAAACCTGAATTTTTATAACTGAAAATCAATAGGTTGTTGAAATGCCACACGGAATATTTTGGCTATACACCATAAAAGCCACCTTTTAACGTTTACATCCAAACACAACCTATGAAAAAATTATTTTTTTACGCATTTATTTCAGTTTCTTTTTTACTTATCACAAAAAGCGCGTCGGCCCAGGATTACAAAACGGCAGTTGGCTTAAAATTTGGCGGCTACGAAAACGGCGTATCCGTTAAATATTTTATGTTCAATGATGTGGCGTTGGAAGGAATAGCCGGTATCAGGGATAACGGGCTTGTAATTACCGGGCTTTACGAGTTTCATCAGGAAGCATTCGGAGTTCCAGAGTTAAAATTTTATTACGGGGCCGGTGCACACATTGGCGCAATAGGCAGCGGGGCTTACCAGCGATTTAATGGCGATAACCAGCCTTATAGAAGAAGCTCCCTATTACTTGGCGTTGATGGCGTTTTAGGTTTGGAGTACAGGATACAAAAGTCGCCGATTGCCATCAGCCTCGATCTTAATCCCCGCGCCGAATTGGCTAGCGGGCCATTTTTTGATCTTGCTCCCGGCCTTGGATTAAAATATACGTTTTAGCGTTAACCCCGCGGTAATACCTGAAAAAGAAACTATTTCCAAAGTTTTTACAGGTCCGCCTGTGCATTATTAAATTTTGGCAACTTCTCCGGTTGCCTGCTATGACGCGCGCTTTAAAACCGCTGCGCAATTGAACCCCACTGCTTAAAATAATCGCCGCGTCCTAAAAAACGAAACCATCGCTATCTATCTTTCGTATAAAGCAAGTAAGGATGTCGCAGATATAAAGTCCGATAAGTGTAATTTGGTGATTGTTAACGTGTTGTTGGTGTATTTACAAGTATTTAGGATAGCGGACCCAACCCGCTTAATCAAAAGTTAACAACTGCGCTGGCTTACCAGCGTTAGGCCAATCCCGGCGAAACAGATCTGCACCGGCACAAACTGACTATTGAAAAATTAACTTGTTATGAAAATATATGTACTTTATTTTTTCCTGGCAATTGGATTAATAGTTTTAGACAGCAATGCTTCTGCCCAGTCACCGGTAATCAATTATACGCCCGCTACCAATGTTTATACAGCAGGCACTTCCATTACTCCGTTAACACCAACCAACACAGGCGGCGCAGTTACCAGCGGCGCAACAACTGTTTTCGCGAATATTCCAGCCGTAGGTTCACCCTATCAGCCATTTGGTATTTCATTTGACCCGACCACCGGCGATGTTATTACTGACGACTACTTTAACGGTAAAATATATATTTACTCGCCGTCGGGCGCGTTACTGACCACATACACCAAAGGGGCTAGCAACAGGGATATTGTTGTTGATGCCACCGGCAATATTTACGTGGCCAGCGGAGGTACCGGATATGTAATTAAAATTACCCCGGCAGGCGTCATAACAACCATTACGGGGCCTGGTATGTCTGCGCCGGCGGGCTTGTGTATCGATGCTTCGGGAACTATTTACATGGGCGACTGGAGTAGCGGCAATGTCTACAAAATTGCGCCAGGGGCCACGGTTGCCACTGTTTACGCGAGCGGATTTACCAATTCATACGGCGTTGCCATTAACCGTTCAACAGGCGATGTATATGTTTCGGAGTCGTCGCCACAAAGTCAAATTATAAAAATCGCTGCGGGAACTTTAACCCAAACTGTTCTGGCATCTGGTTTTAATGATCCTCGAAATATTATTACGGATGCTTCAGGTAATATTTACCTTTCGGATTATGGTGCGAATAAAATTATCTTAGTATCGCCTGCCGGGGTGAAAAGCACCTATCCCGTTTCAGGCTTAAACCAGCCCCGGAGTACTGTTTTTGACAACTTCGGGAACATGTACATTGCAAATAGCGCGGGTTCAAATGTTGTAGAATATTCTGCTAACGGATGGTCTATCGATAAAACCTTACCCGCCGGGTTGAGCTTTAATACCAGTACCGGGGTGATTTCAGGAACACCGACTGTTACCTCGGCTACAACTGTTTATACTGTTGCTGCTCATAATGCATCAGGTACTGCTTATACAACAGTAACCATAACGGTTGACCCAACCGCGCCAACTGTACCCGGGGGAAGTGTATGCGGCCCCGGCGTTGTAACACTCACCGCAACAGCCGGTACCCCTGCAGGAGGTACTTATAATTGGTATGCCGCTTCAACCGGTGGTTCGCCAATCGCAACAGGCTCAACATATAGCCCGAGCCTGTCCTCTACCACAACTTATTATGTTGATTATACCCAGGGGGGCGTAACTTCAGCAACGCGTACGGCAGTAACAGCAACAGTGGGTTCTTTTCCGGTTATATCAGTTGCACCAACTTCGGGCGCCTATTTTTCTTACTCATTTACAGGCGGTATTACCACCGATGTTTCGGGAGGTAATAACGGCGTGCTCCAGGGGTCGCCATCAACGGCTACCGACCGATATAATACACCCGGCAATGCATACGCTTTTTCAAGTGCGGGCAGCCAGTATCTATCTACAACTACATTGTATGCTTCGCCGGGGCCGCAGGCATTTTCGGTGAGCGTATGGTTTAAAACCACTGCTGCCGGCGGTTACCTTGCTGGATTTGGTAATGCGCAAACAGGCAACAGCGCCAATGTTGACCGCGTTGTTTACATCGGAACAAATGGACAGATTTATTTCGGCGTTGCTCCCGGCGGAACCAAAACCACGATAAATACCGCGGGGGCTTATAACGATGGCAACTGGCACCATGTTGTAGCAACTTTTTCAATAACAAATGGCAGTAATATGTATGTTGATGGCGCATTGGCAGCTTCAGCCCCGGCAATGAACGCCGTACTTTCAACAGCCGGCTACTGGCGGGCAGGCTATGACGTACTAACCGGATGGAAAAATGCGCCGGCTATAGCTTATTTCAATGGCTCGCTCGATGATATTGCGGTCGCAAATACCGAATTAACTCCGGCGCAGGTGAATGTGTTATATGGCGCCGGCAGCAGCGCATTTTGCGCGGGTAATACGCTGTCACTTACGGCCAATACCGTTTCGGGAGCTACATATTCGTGGGTCGGCCCGGGCGGCTTTACCTCGACACAGCAAAACCCGACCGTGTCGTCTGCCCTGGCAGGCACCTATATTTTAACGGTAACCGGCGCTTCGGGATGTACGTCAACACTAAATGTAACGGCACCTTCAAATGTTATTACTTACACGTGGACGGGCGCCGCAGGAACTACAGACCCGGCAAATGCAGCAAACTGGGATAATCTGCCGTTGTTTAATAACACCACCAATTTGTCTATACCAACAGGTCTAAGCACCTACCCGGCCCTTACTGCCAACGAGAGCATTTACGGCCTTAACCTGGCCTCGGGCGCTACTATAAATTTAAATGGGTATACGTTAAGCGTAGGCTGTAACATTTACAACAGTAACGGCGGACAAATATTATATGGCAGCAATACTGCTTCAAAAATAACCTGGAACGGGTCAGTGGCGGCGCAGAATTATTATGGTACCAATACACCCCTAACCGCGCAGGTTGGTTCAATGGAAGTTAATAATTCCGCAAGCGGAACTGTGACTATAAATGGCGGGCCGGTAGATGTTTTTAATTTACTTACCCTAACTAAGGGCAACCT
>JACXTT010000208.1_pt1 | contig 95152 bp, 81 predicted proteins | sample 9270951 | NCBI WGS metagenome assembly JACXTT01 (sample SAMN15532306, study PRJNA645909) | rock metagenome | isolation source: weathered quartz diorite | place: Puerto Rico | collected 2017-06-21 | reverse complement strand
CGGCGGCTTGTGTCCCGATGGGACGCAGGCCGAGGGTGGTGCCGACGGTGGCGGCTAAGGCGGTGATGAGGCTGCCTTTTAGAAAGGTACGGCGTTGGGGTTGGGTCACGGGGGTCCTCTCGATTAATTTAGGTTAAATCTGGTAAGAGTGAATGTTAGCACGTCCTATAGACGCTGCTTGCCCATAGTTTGTTCCTGTTTACCGAACACAAAAAAACCCAGCAAAGGCATCAGCAACAAATTACCCAGCAATGAAAAAGAAATGCCCACGATCAAGGTAATTATAAGTGGATGAAAAATTGTCATGGCGCCGTCTATGAATAGAAGCGGCGTCATGCTGAGTATCGCCATAAGCGCCATGGCGCACACAGGACGCAATCTGTGTTTTATCGCTTGCATAATTTTTACCGTTGATGGCGCTGCTTGTGCTGGCAAATCTTGCAACGGCGCCAACAATGTCACGGCATGAACCGCCGCCATTGCCAAAAGCAACGCCAGACCCAAGTACACCGACGGCGACAAGACCACTTCAAAAATAAACAACGTAGCGGCCGTGGCCATGACCGTGAACAGGCTTGCCAAGCTCACCAGCGTGGCAAGAGGCAACGAACGCTGAAATAAAGCTTGCATCAACCATATCAAAAATAACGCTAGCGCAAGCCCCATGACATACTTGTCTTGATTGTCGGCGGTGGCGATACCGTCGCCTGATAGATAATAATTTGGCGGCAACGCATGTCCTTTAAGCACCGCGTGAATTTGTGCGTGCACTTGATTAGGCGATGCCGATGGCGTCATGGATGCCGTCAGCTCGATCATGGGCACGCCGTTTACGCGGTGAATTTCCGCGGGCGTCATTTTTCTTTCAAGACTCGCGACGTCGCGAAAATACACCGCTGGTTGATTTTCCGTCTCACCGCGCAACAGGATTCGCCCCAAGGCGGTTAGCGTGTTGGCATCCGCCAAGGGCAGGCGCAAGCGCATGTCGTAACGCCGTTCAGCGTCGCGAATGTGACCGAGCGAAATTCCGTTAAGCGCGATGGCCAAGGCGCGCCCGGCTTCGGTGATGTCTATGCCCAACTCTTGAGCGCGCGCCTCGTCCATGTGTATGACAAAATCCTCTTGTAATGCTTGCGCCGAATGTCGAATATCGCGCAAGTCTGGCACCGCCGCTAAATCTTGCGCTAGCTCATCCGCCAAGGATGACAATTTTTTCGCATCTGGCCCTTGCAAGCGCAAAACAATTTTTCCGCTGACCTGGGTTGGCAATGGCGTGTCCACGGGTTTTTTCATAAAAAATACCGCGGTCACGACGCCCATCAAAATAAAAATTAAAACCAAGGCAAGTTTCGAGCGGCGCAACACAGCTTGCATGAAGCGCGCGTAATGCTGACGCGCTCGCGCCAAAACATGGCCCAAGGCGAGATTCAACGAATCCTTGGCGCGGCGACGCGCATCGAACGCTGGCGCGATCAGCAGAGTCCACGCCACCGACAGCATCCAAAGGCTGATCGCCATCACTATAAAATCCCTGAAAAACAGATTTATTTCTTGGCTCACGAACAACAATGGCATGACCGAGGCGGGCATGCTCAACGCGCTTGCGGCCACGGAGCCGCGCGTTACTGGCCTATTCTGCTGGGAAAATCGACGATTATTCTCAAACAAAGCCACGCTGCTGATGCTTAAAAGACCTGACATAAGGGCCAAGCCCGCCAAACTGATGGCATCGAGAGACAGGCGCGCGAGCGCCATGAAAGCAAAAATACAAAATATCGAGGCGGTCATGACGCCAGCGATGATAAATATTTGCCGTCGATTGCCCAGCAAGACATAGGCCGCCACGAGCGCCAATGCCATGCCGCCAATAAATCCAAGGCTGATTTTTTTTAACGATCGACGCGCTTGATCCAAGCGCTTGGAGAGAAGATGAATCTCAATTCCTTGTGGAACCAAGCGATTCGCGCGCATCCAATCGATATGACTTTGCACGCGTTCCGCCACTTGCGAGCGCACCACGCGTGCTTGCTTGTGCACGCTAATGCCCACGGCGTCTTGACCATCGACGCGGAAAATATCGGTGCGCGCTTGTTCTTTTAAAATAATCTTGGCGACTTCCGACAAACTCAGATTTTCTCCGCTCGGCAGCGCCACGGGCATCGCCGCCACGTTGGCCACGTTACCGAGCGGCATCAGTTCACGCCGATGCAAGTTTTTTTTGGGTAACACGCTCACTTGCACGCCGCTATCGCGGCCTTTTTGAACGGCTTGGATAATATCGCCGAAGCTCAAACCCAGGCCAGCGAGGCGGCCTTGATCGGGCATGATCACGATCTCGCGCACTCCGCCGCCTTTCAGCTCCACCGCCGCGACGCCAGGAAGTTCTTGAAGTCGGCGCGCCAACTCGACTTCGACCCAATCGCGTAACGCCAAGGGGTCGTATTGGCTTGATGTCACCGCCAAGCGCGCCGCCAGCGCGGATTCATCCAGATTGCTAATCCGTGGCGCGGGAATGGCGGACGGCAAAACAGACTGAGCATGCTCCAAGCGAGTTGTTATCTCGCGCTGCAAGGCTTCGATGTCCCGATGATGACGCGGCGACACATCCAAGATCGACAAGCCAGCGCTGGAAGTCGATTCCAACGCGGTCACTTCCGCGATGCCGGAAAGCACGGAAACCAATGGTTGCGTAATTTTTTCATCCACGACTTCCGCGCTCAAGCCGGACGCGGAAGCCTGCACGCGCAAGCGCGAAGCATTCAAGGAAGGCAGAAAATCGACGGGAAGATGCTCCAAGGAAAAAAATCCCAGGAACAGCGTCAGCAAAAATAAAAAAATAATGAAACGGCGCTGGCGAATAGGAATACGCGCCGCAGCTTTAGACATGCGCCGCGGTTTCCTTAGCCTTGCTTGCGCGCCAGCGGCAAAAGCGGTTCAAGTTCCCTCAGCGCGCGTTGATAGACTTCGCGTTTAAAACTGATGATGGATTCGACCGCGCTCCAATATTCAATCCAGCGCCACGAATCGAACTCGGGCCGGTCACACAAATCCAAATGCACGTCTTCGTCGCGTCCCAGTAAGCGCAATAAAAACCAAATCTGTTTTTGGCCACGGAAAACACTATTAGGATTACGTCGGTGATAATCGTCGGGGATATCGTAATGCAGCCAATCGCGCGTGCGTCCGAGAATTTCGACGTGAGCGGGATCCAGGCCCACTTCTTCGCGCAGTTCGCGGAACATGGCGTGTTCGATAGGCTCGTTCGGGCGTATGCCGCCTTGGGGAAATTGCCAACCGTCCTGGCCGCAGCGTCGCGCCCAAAATACTTGGCCGTGGGCATTACACAGAATAATGCCGACGTTGGGACGATAGCCATGTTCGTCTATCATTGACTTGCCGCCATAAGCAAAACCGCGAGAACAATGAGCATGATTCTTCCACGAAGCGCGGGCAACAGCAATGCGCCTACGTTAGCCGCACAGAGAACCGCTGCGCATGCGCCATGATAGAAAGATGATATTTTTTGCGCTAGCCTGCGCGCGGCGTTTAACAGGGATTTATAAATGAGCTTGGCTATATTCGATTTGGACAATACCTTGCTGCGCGGCGACAGCGATCATGCCTGGGGCCGGTTTCTGATTGAGAACCACATTGTCGATGGCGCCGAGTACGAGCGCGAAAACGAGCGCTACTACGCACAATATCAGGCGGGCACCCTCGACATCATGGAATTTCTGGCTTTCGCGCTGCATCCGCTGGCGCAGCATGATCGCGCGACGCTCGATCGCTGGCACCGCCAATATATGCAAAGCAAAATCATGCCGATGATTATGCCCGCGGCGCGGGCCTTGGTCGACAAGCACAGACAGCGCGGTGACACGCTGCTGATCATCACCGCCACCAATCGTTTTATCACCGCGCCGATCGCCGCGGAATTCGGCGTGCCGCATTTGCTGGCCACGGAACCGGAGGAAATCCATGGGCGCTTCACGGGTAAGGTGGTGGGCACGCCCTGCTACCGCGAAGGCAAAGTCACGCGCTTAAAGAGCTGGATGGACGAGCATGGAAAAAACTTGCAAGGAAGCTGGTTTTACAGCGACTCGCACAACGATCTACCGCTGCTTTCCGTGGTCGATCATGCGGTCGCGGTGAATCCTGATGACATACTGCAACGCAAAGCCAAGAAACGCGGTTGGCAGATTTTGGCTTTATCTTAAAAATATGAATGTTAACCACAGAGGACACGGAGAACAGAAAAAAGAATTAATCAAATTCTCTGTGATCTCTATGCCTTCTGTGGTTAAAAATAATTAATATAAATATTCACACATGAACCGCCGCCTATTTATAGCTTCATTACTGCTTGCAGCGGCGCCTTTAAGTCTGGCTTTTGCGCTTTCTCATGGCAGTCTAAACATCAGCGTTACGGAACTATGGCAGGTGCTGCGCGGGGCGCACCAAAACCTGGCGTCGCAAGTGGTATTTGAATTGCGCTTGCCGCGCGCGCTGTCGGCGTTTGCCGTCGGCGGATTGCTCGCGCTTTCGGGCGCGTTACTGCAAGTGTTATTACGCAATCCTCTAGCCGATCCTTATATATTGGGAATTTCCGGCGGCGCGGCGGTGGCGGCATTGCTTTCCATATTGGCGGGTCTTAGCGCCGCATGGATACACGTCGATGCATTTTTAGGCGCGATACTTTCGATGCTCATCGTCTTCGGCATCAGCCGCGCCAATTCGCTGTGGACACAGAACCGCTTGCTGTTAACTGGCGTGGTGGTCGCGGCCGGATGGGGCGCGGTTATCAGTTTGATCTTGACCGCGGCGCCCGCGGCGCAAATTCAAGGAATGCTTTTCTGGTTGATCGGCGATTTAAGCTATGCCACCCAACCCAGCATGGCGCTCATCGCCTTAATGTTAGGCTTGACGGTTTCCTTGTGGTTCGCGCGCCCGCTTAATCTTCTGATGCGCGGTGAAAATGTCGCCGCCACTTTGGGAGAAGATCCCGTGCGACTGCGGTTTATCATTTATCTATTAGCTTCCTTGCTCACTGCCGTGGCCGTCACGCTGGCGGGCAGTATCGGCTTCGTGGGTCTGGTGATACCGCATATATTAAGATTAGCGGGCGGTTCCGATCATCGCTTTTTACTTCCTTGCAGCGTCTTGCTCGGAGGCGGATTTTTGACCGTCGCCGATACCTTGGCGCGCAGTTGGCTCGCGCCCGTGCAACTGCCCGTGGGCGTGCTGACCGCCCTGCTCGGTGTGCCTGTGTTTCTTTACCTGCTGGCGCGTACCCGCTGATGCTGCAAACCCACAATTTGTCTCTTAAAGTCGCGCAACGCACTCTGTGCGATCAACTGAGCGTGAATTTCAACGCGGGTGAAAATTGGGTCATTCTTGGCGCCAACGGCAGCGGCAAAACCACCTTGCTGCATGCCTTGGCCGGTTTACGCGCGCCGCAGGCAGGCCAAGTCACGCTCGCTGGCGTCAATATTCAAAACTTGCCGCACCGTTCGCGCGCGCAAAAAATCGGGGTGTTGTTTCAAGATTTTGATTCGGCGTTTCCAGCGACGGTATTCGAAACTGTATTAAGCGGGCGTTACCCGCATCTTGAGCGCTGGCAATGGGAAGGCAGCGTCGATTACCAGGCCGTGGAAGCGGCGCTGGAAGCCGTGGCGCTTTCGGGTTTTGCCCAACGCCAATTGACCACGCTCTCTGGCGGCGAGCGGCGTCGGGTCGAGATCGCGGCGCTGTTAACGCAAAATCCTCCGATTTGCTTGATGGATGAACCGACCAACCACCTCGATCTGCGTTATCAAGCTCAAATTCTGCGGCAATTGGTGGAACGCAGCGCGCGCTCCGGGCATTTCAATGTTCTCGTGTTGCACGATATCAATCTCGCGGCGCGTTTCGGCACGCATGGGATTTTATTGTTCGATAACGGCGAAACCCTACATGGCCCGCTGCCCGACATGCTTGAACGTCGCCTATTGGAACGCCTTTATCGCTGCCCTTTGCGCGAAATCCACGCCGATGGCGGCCGTTGGTATCTGCCAGGATAAACTTGAGCGGCACGGGTGGATTAAAAAAACACTGGCCGCTATACTTTCCCGCCACTTGCTCCCCGCACACACACTATATATATGAGGCTTGTCCATTGGTTTCAGCCTGGTATAAAAACAACCTAGGGGATTTACCATTCGCCTACAGCTGGTTTCCACCTTGTTTTCCGGGGCATCGATGATGCGTTTGCGGTTTTTGCCACGTACCTTGCGGGCCCGCATCGCCACTACTTTTTCCATTTTATTGCTGTTCGCCGCCATCGTCGTCACCGTGGTGTTTGCGCGTCAAGCGGCGCGCACGCATTTCACCGCGCAACAACAATTAACGCAAAATATCCTGGCATTGGTCGAGCCTTCCGTGCGCGGCCTGGTGGCCAATTACGATGTGACCGGACTCGATAGTTATTTGCGCAAAATCACCACCGACACCACCATCGCCTTTATCCGCATCACCGATGAAAGCGGCACCTTGCTATACGAACACCAAGGTAATCTCGAGCCCATGAGCCGCCTATCGCGGCTGCTCACGAATGGCAGTGACGTCATAAAACCTTTTGGCACCGACGTGATAATAAACGGCGCAAAAGTCGGCCGTATCGAAGCAGCATTGTCCTACGGTCCGCTCAATCGCAGCATTCATCAAGTCGTCACCGTGGGCGTTATGTTCACGGGCATCACCTTATTGATTGCGTTTTTATTGGAATATTTTTTACTGCGCCGCTTCACCGCGCCCTTGCAACCGCTCACGGAATGGGCGCGTGAGTTCGGCCATGGCAATTGGCATCCGCGCGCCAAGCTGATTCAATCTGGCAGCCGTGAAATCCAAGAACTCAACCAGGCATTCTCCGACGGCTCGGCGGCCATGCGCCATTACGTTCAAAGCCTGGAAGAAACGCGCGAACTGTTGGAGTACAACGAAACCCGCTTGCGCAAGCTGGTCAACAACATGCACGAAATTTTATTCGAGCTCGACGCGCAAGGCCGCCTGGTGTTTCTCAATCCCGCGTGGCAAACCCTAACCGGTTTTACCATCGACGATTCGCTCGGTAAAACTTTCAGCGATTTTTTGGTCGACGAAGACGCGATCCGCGATTTTGAACCGCATCTGCTAAATCGCTTGCACGAAAAAAACCGCGAAATTTCAGTGCGCGGCGCGGATAACAAGCGCTTGTGGATGAGCCTGGACGCCGACGCGCAAAACGACAGCGCGGGAAATTTCACTGGCGTCATCGGCACCTTGGGCGATATCACCAAAAGCGTCGAGCTCAATCATCTGCTGAGCAAATATCAAGACGAGCTGTATCATTTATCGGTCACCGACCCTTTGACCGGTCTTTATAATCGGCGTCATTTCGATAGCCAGTTGGAAGTGATCCTAGCCGACCACCTGCCGAAGAATATGCCCGTGTGCTTGCTGCTCATCGATCTCGATGGCTTTAAATTTATCAACGACACTTACGGCCATCCCTTTGGCGATGAAGTGCTGCGCACCACGGCGCAACTGTTAAAGCAACAAGTGCGGCGCAACGATTACATCGCGCGCCTGGCGGGCGATGAATTCGCCATGGTGCTCAAAAACACCGACTTGGAAAATGCCACGCGCATCGCCCGCAAGCTGCACGATAGCATCAGCGAAACCCGCATTCCCTTGCCCGTGGGCCACATGCAACTGCAATCCTCCATGGGCGTGGCTGAAGCACCGACGCATGGCACCGACGCGCAAGATTTGGTCAGCGCCTCCGATGTCGCGCTGTATCACAGCAAGCGCCGCGGACGCAACCGCATTGAAGTGCTTTCTCCCGACATCAGCAAGGCGGTGATGTCCATCTTTAGCCAAGGCTTTCAATTGCGCAACGCGCTCGAACAAGGCCATATTCATCCCGCCTATCAGCCGATCTGCGATATGCAAAACGGCAAACCAGTGGCATACGAAGTATTGGCGCGCATGCGCATCAACGGCCTGATCATTCAAGCGAAAGACTTTATTACGGTCGCCGAAGAATTGGGGCTGACGCGCGAAGTCGACCTGCATATTATTCGCCAGGCTTTGACGCAAACGCCGCTGGAATTCGCCTTATTCCTCAACGTCGATATCTCTTCGTTCAACGATAAAAGCTTTGTCCAAGAACTGGGGATGCTGCTTAAACCGGCCTGCGACAGCGGGCGTTCGATCACCATCGAGATCACCGAGCGCGAAGCGATCCCCGTGAGCGACACGCTGCACCAAGATATCCAACGACTGCGCACTTTTGGTTGCCAGTTGGCGCTGGATGATTTTGGCAGCGGTTATTCCACTTATAACTTTCTCAACCAATTCCGTCCGGATTACCTTAAAATTGAAGGCTCGTTTGTACGCGGCATGCTGGACAACGAATCGGACCGCAAGATTGTCGCCCATATTCACGAGCTGGCGACTTCCTTCGGCATGAAAACCATCGCCGAAAGCGTGGAAAATGCCGCCACCGAACGGGCGCTTCAAGAAATTGGCATTTGCAATGCTCAAGGATTGTTTTACGGCGCGCCGCGCCTGGCTTCTTAACTTTCTAGCTTGGCCAGACCCGCAAAGCGTAGTAGTATCGAAGATCAATAAAAGATATGAATCTTTATATTCAATAATAACGATGGAAAATTTCTGCAAATCGAGAAAAATAGCAGCCTAGCTGCGACACGCAGTTTAATTTCCATTTACGTTTCATCCCACAGCTTATAAAAGGAAGCTTAACCATATGAAAAAGTATTCGATTTTAGTTGCCGCACTGTTAGCCCTGACGGCAGTTAGCGCCTGCGAGAAAAAACCCGCCACTCCGCCTCCGGCCGCTGCTCCCGCCGCGCCCGCGGCACCGGCTGCAGATGCTGCTAAACCGGCTGAGCCGATGGCGCCCGCGGCCCCTGCCGCTCCCGCTGCACCTGAAAAGAAATAAGACTGACGAATTAACGTCTGTCCGATAGTAAATAAAAAAGCCGGCCTTTGGCCGGCTTTTTTATTTTTGCGAGAAAAATCGCACGCTTAAATTTAACGAATGCAATATTTTTTCGCAGACTGTGCCGATATAAATTTTTGCGCGATAGCCCATCATAAATTCAAAAACGGTTGACACTCATCCGTCCTCTCCCTATATTGCCTGCGAGCTTAACAACTCATTTTGCTTTAGGTGTTTTGCGGAATTTTCATTCCGTAAAATTAAACGGGAAGCTGGTGTGTCTTGGTGAAGCATCGCCAAAACGATTCCAGCGCTGCCCCCGCAACGGTAAACGAGTCTTTTAGATTTTTGAAAAAGTCCTTAACTAAGGATTTTTTCGGACGAATCAACCGCCACTGTCGAACCATTCAACATGCGTTGAATGAGGAAATGGGAAGGCAATTCGTCTAGATCCACTCGTGAGCCCGGAGACCGGCCTGAAGCAATCCATACGGTGTTGCGGAGGGCAACGCGGGCGGGCGTGTATCGACTCCGCTTCATTTTTTCTCCGCACATCTTTAATTATCGTCCGCGCGGGTGCGCGCGGCTTGCGGAGAAATATAATGAAAAAGTTGTATCGTGTTTTTGCCGTTGTAACGACAACCTGCAGTGTTTCCATCCCTGTCCATGCTGAAGAAATTTCCCAAGACGCAGTATTGGTTACCGCCACCCGCACAGCACAAACCACCGATGAAACGCTGGCGGCAGTTACTGTCATTACGCGCAGCGATATCGAACGCAGCCAAGCCAAGACGGCAACTGACTTACTGAGCGGTCTAGCGGGCGTGGAAACCAGTACCAGCGGCGGTTATGGTAAAGCGACCAGTATCTATCTGCGTGGGACTAACTCCGATCACGTTTTGGTTCTTATCGATGGAGTACGCGTAGGGTCTGCCACACTCGGCAGTTTTACCTGGGAATATCTGCCCGTTGAGCAAATTGAACGCATAGAAATCGTGCGTGGCCCGCGTTCGAGTCTGTATGGCGCCGACGCAATCGGCGGTGTGATCCAGATATTTACACGCAAAGGAGAACCAGGATTCCGCGCTGGGGCGACAGCGGGATACGGCACCTACCATTCACAGGAATACACCGCCAATGCTTCCGGCGCCGATAAAACTACCCATTACAGTGTTGCCGCAGCTCAATTTAAAACCGATGGCATCAATGCCCGCACGCTTACCACAGGCAATGAGCCGGATAACGACGGTTACAACAATAAATCGTTTAGCACGCGCGTTGGACACCGCTTCGCTAGTGGCGCTGATCTTGAAGCGCATCTCATGCATGCGCAGGGTCACAACATGTACGATGGTAGTTTCCAGAATGAAAATAAATTCATCCAAAATGCGATAGGCGCTGATCTGGGCTTTGCGCCGACATCCGTATGGAACGTTAAACTTGGCGTCGGCAGCAGCCGCGACGAAAGCACCGACTTTCTTAATGGGACGTTCGCCTCGAAATACTTCACCACGCGGCGCGTACAATCATGGCAAAACGACCTAACGCTCGCTGCAAAACAATTGCTTACATTGGGCATCGATCGGCAAACCGATTTTGTCGATAGTTCCACGGCATTCAATATCAACTCACGCGATAACAGCGGTTACTTTGTGCAACATCAGGCCGGTTTCGGTAAGCACGATCTTCTTCTGGGTCTACGTCGCGATGACAACCAATCCTTCGGATCGCACAATACGGGCAATCTGGCTTGGGGCTATGCGCTCAATGAAGAACGTCTGCGTTTTGTAAGTTCCTATGGAAAGGCATTCAAGGCACCGACATTTAATCAACTCTACGATCCGTTTGTCGGTAACGCCAATCTTCAGCCCGAGGAATCGGAAAGTCTTGAACTTGGATTACGCGGTAAAGAAGGCTGGGGTAAGTGGGATGTGCGTGCTTACCAAACCAACATCGACCACCTCATTATTTTTCAACCGCCAAGCTATCAAGCGATTAATATCGATCGCGCCCGTATCCGTGGTCTTGAAACCGAGATTACCGCGCAGACGGATAAAAACCGCGCGTCGCTTAATCTGACGCTGCTCGATCCACGCGACGTAAGCACCGATCATCTGCTACCACGCCGCACAAAATATACGCTCAAGCTCGATGACGAACTCAGGCTTGGGGCATGGAGCGTGGGTGCGGCATGGCTTTATCACAGCTATCGCTACGACGATCCGCAGAACACAGTGCGCATGGGTGGCTATGGCCTATTTAATCTGCGCGCACAATATGACGTGTCGAAAAACTGGCTAGTGCGCGCGCGTCTCGATAACGTTTTCGACAAACCTTATCAAACCGCCAATACCTATAACTCGCTGGGACGGAATATTTTTGTCTCGCTCGGATACCAAACCCATTAATCATGAGCGGCCGTAATTCGACGCTAACAACACCAGTGCGTGTGCGAAGCTTCGCACTTGCATCCGTGCTTGCACACGGAATCGTCTTAGGCAGCTGGCAAACATCGCCATGGACCCTGGGCCAGATGAACAATGTCTTGTCAGTGACGTTGGTATCGGAACATACGAATGCCGCTTCGGCTGAAGTTCAGACGCATCAACTCCCGCGCAAGATCGAGTCTCATATTGCTAACGCTGACGAGCAATCGACTGAAACACTCCGATCCTCAGATCGACTGATGGCGCTGCTCGCTACATCAACGCAAACAAGCACTCATTCAGTGCGGCAAGAAACCGATTTTTCTAAAGACACGTCACAAAATAACGTGCAAGCAATGCAGAATCCCGCGTTACCTTCAGCACGGGCAAGCGGTGAGGAAGACCAGCACGACCAAGCCAAATCTCAAATTAAAGCGCGCCTCAAAACCGATTTGGCGCGCTATTTTGACTATCCCTACGCCGCCCGGTTGCGCGGCTGGGAAGGCACCGTGTTGCTGGCTTTCAATATTGAAACGAACGGACGCCTGGAGGGAATTCATGTCGCACAAAGTTCCGGTTATGCGGTCTTGGATAATTCAGCGTTAGACGCTCTACGCAAAGTACAGCGCTTGGTTGAAACCACGGCCTGGCTCCAGAATCGCGAGCTTAATATGCAGATTCCCGTCATTTATCGGTTACGTTGCGCCGACACATCCGGATGCAGCGGAAACCCATGATTTAATACCGATTAAGGAAACCTAATAACACGGAGGAAACACGCATGAATGCTTCACCCTTTTTATCGTCACGTCTTATTATCGCCTTGTTACTCGGAGTCGTTATGGCGGCAACGCGCTTCCATCACTTCGGTTCAGCGATTAATTTACCCGACGCTTCGCTTGCGATTTTCTTTCTCGCTGGATTTTATTTACGACCTTCACTCTTTCTCGCTGGCTTTATCGCGCAAGCGGCACTGATTGATTATGTGGCAATTAACTACAACGCCGTAAGCGATTGGTGCGTCTCACCGGCCTACATCTTCCTTATTCCCACCTACGCCAGTGCATGGTTCGCCGGACGTTGGTATGCCTCGCGTTATCAACCAGCATGGCGTACTCTCATTCCGCTGTTTGCCGCGCTGGCGACTGGAACATCGCTGGCTTTCTTGATTTCGAATGGTAGCTTCTACCTATTTTCAGGCCGTTTTCCTGACATAAGTTGGATGGAGTACGGCGCACGCGTGACAAAATATTTCCTTCCATATGCAACAAGTACTTTCCTGTACGTATTATTCGCAGCGGCCATGCATGTCATGGGAACTACCGCGTTCGCGCGTCACGCTGGACGCTGGGTCAATAAGTAACTCGGCCAACACAACCGTGGACCAAAAAAATACGCGGCGTTGCCCAGCACTGCTGGTAAGCGCTCCCGCTTCGGGCGCGGGCAAAACCACGGTTACAGCAGCACTGGCGCGCAGGCACCGCAACCACGGGCGACAGGTGCGCGTGTTCAAGACGGGACCGGATTTTCTCGATCCCATGATTTTGGAACGCGCTTCGGGAAATCCGGTGTATCAATTGGATCTGTGGATGGGCGGCGCGGCACATTGTCGGCAATTATTATTCGAAGCCGCGGGCGAAGCCGATCTGATTCTGATTGAAGGCGTGATGGGTCTGTTCGATGGTCAACCATCGAGCGCTGACTTGGCGCGCTTGTTTAACATTCCGGTTCTCGCAGTGATCGATGCCAGCGCCATGGCCCAGACTTTCGGCGCGCTGGCCCATGGTCTCGCGAGCTATCGAGACGATCTGTCCTTTGCTGGCGTCTTAGCCAACCGCATCGGCGGCGCAGCACATGCTGGCATGCTGAGAGAAAGTCTGCCGCTCCACATTCGCTCCTTCGGCGCCCTGCCGCGCGATGCCGCCTTCAACCTACCCGATCGGCATCTCGGTTTGGTGCAAGCGTCGGAGATCGAAGACTTAGAACAGCGCTTGGAGCGTGCGGCAGCGGCGATCGTGCAAACCGAAATCATCGATTTGCCCGAAGCGGTAAGCTTTGGGCTGGAAGAAGAGCGCTTAACGCCGCCACTGTTATTGCATGGACAGCGCATCGCTGTCGCCCGCGATCCAGCCTTCTCTTTTATATACAGAGCGAACCTCGATTTGTTGCATGAGATGGGCGCCAAGATCGTTTTCTTTTCGCCACTCACCGACACCGCCTTGCCTGAAGCCGATAGTCTCTATCTCCCTGGCGGCTATCCCGAACTGCATCTTGAGCAACTAACAGCCAACCGCTCGATGCGCGCGGCGATACACGCACACCATGCACAAAACAAACCCATTGTTGCCGAATGCGGCGGCATGCTCTATCTGCTTGAGTCCTTGACCGATACCCAAGGCAAGCGCGTGCCCATGACGGGCGTGTTGCCGGGTCATGCGGTGATGCAAACGAAGCTTGCTAATCTCGGCTTGCAGGAAATCCGGCTGCCCGAAGGTGTATTGCGTGGGCATACTTTCCATCATTCATGCATGGAGACGACTCTCACGCCCGTGGCGCGGGCAAATGATGCACGCCCAGGTGGCTGCGGTGAAACCGCGTATCGCGTGAAAGGTTTGCACGCCTCTTACCTGCATGCCTATTTCCCCTCCAACCCCGAAGCCACCGCGCGCTTGTTTCAAACATGACGCAGCGTAATTCGCAAACGACAAGCTCCACCGAACGATCCACCTTTGGCGCTCGGCTGCCTGAACGCATCGTCTGCCTCACCGAGGAAACCACCGAAACGCTTTATCTTCTCGGCGAACAACAGCGTATCGTCGGCATTTCCGGATTCACCGTGCGTCCGCCCCAGGCGCGCAAGGAAAAACCCAAGGTGTCCGCGTTTACGTCGGCTAAGATCGACAAAATTCTGGCGCTCGAACCCGATCTGGTGCTTGGTTTCTCCGACCTGCAAGCGGACATCGCCGCACAGCTGATCCGGCAAGGAATATCGGTGCATGTATTCAATCAACGCTCCATCAAGGAAATCTTGGCGATGATTACGTTGTTAGGCGCGATAGTCGGCGCGCAAGAAAAAACCGCGACGTTGATCGAGCGCCTAACGCGCGATATGGAAACGGTGCAGAAAAACGCGGCGTCGCTACCGCGCCGTCCGCGCGTTTACTTCGAAGAATGGAACGATCCCCTGATCTCGGGCATTCGCTGGGTGTCGGAATTAATAAACATCGCCGGTGGCGAAGATTGCTTCCCGGAACTGGCATGCGCCCACGCCGCCAAACAACGAATCATAGCCGATCCTGATGAAGTTATACGGCGTCAACCTGACATCATCATCGGATCGTGGTGTGGCAAGAAATTTCAACCCGAACGCGTTGCGCTACGCGCCGGATGGGCGGATATTCCCGCGGTGCGGCACGGACGGATTTACGAAATCAAGTCACCGGATATTCTGCAACCTGGCCCTGCGGCGCTGACCGATGGCTTGCAACAACTGCACAAAATTATTTGTGTCGAGTCCACGATCACGACAATCAATCGCTTCGCCGCGCATGAATAATCTGCACCGTTATAACGAAACCGAAATCGCCGCCGTCTACCGCGTGATGCGCGAACGGCGTGACATGTGCCACTTTCTTCCCGATCCCGTGGATCCGATGGTGCTGGCGCGTTTGCTCGATGCGGCCCACCGCGCTCCCAGCGTCGGTTTGATGCAACCGTGGCGCTTTGTGCGCGTGACCGATACGGCCTTGCGTAAAAACATCCATGCGTTGGTCGAGCAAGAACGCACGCGCACGGCTGAAGCGCTGGGCGAACGCAGCGACGAATTCATGCGCCTCAAAGTGGAGGGCATTCTTGAATGCGGTGAGTTGTTCATCGCCGCCTTGATGGACAAGCGCGAGCGCTACGTCTTCGGCCGGCGCACATTGCCGGAGATGGATCTAGCCTCGGCCGCTTGCGCGATTCAAAATCTATGGCTCGCCGCGCGCGCCGAAGGCCTGGGAATGGGCTGGGTGTCGTTGTTCGATCCGGTATCGCTGGCGCACTTGCTGTCCATGCCGCCCGGCGCCAAGCCAGTGGCGATTATATGTCTAGGACACGTCGAAGCGTTCTATCCGCGGCCAATGCTGGAACAAAAAAACTGGAAACAAGCCCGCCCGTTGCGCGAATTTTTGTTCGAGAATGCTTGGAACGTAAGGTCGGCGTTGACGGAAGTCGAAAATGATCATGATTCAATTTGACAAACCGCTGCGCGCCCTGGATAAGAGATCGCCCAACGCCGCGGAGACGCCATGATGAACGCGAAGACCCTAATGATTCAAGGCACCACCTCCGACGCCGGCAAGAGCACGCTGGTAACCGGGCTGTGCCGCGTGCTCGCACGGCGCGGCGTGCGTGTCGCGCCCTTCAAGCCACAGAACATGGCCTTGAACAGCGCCGTCACCATAAATGACGGAGAAATTGGACGTGCCCAGGCGGTGCAAGCGCAAGCTTGCGGCTTGCCGCCGCACACCGACATGAACCCCGTGCTGCTAAAACCGACTACCGATGTCGGCACGCAGGTTATCATTCATGGCCATGCGATTTCTTCGATGGACGCGCGCGCCTACCATGACTACAAAACAATAGCGTTTAAGGCAGTGATGGATTCTTACGCGCGCTTGAGCAAGCAGTATGACGCGATTGTTGTCGAAGGCGCGGGCAGCCCAGCGGAAATTAATCTGCGCGACAAAGATATCGCCAACATGGGTTTTGCCGAAGCGGTGGATTGCCCGGTGTTACTTATTGCCGATATCGATCGCGGTGGCGTGTTCGCGCATTTAGTGGGCACCTTGGAATTATTATCGAAATCCGAACAAGCGCGTGTGGCCGGATTTATTATCAACCGTTTCCGCGGTGATATCGATTTATTGATGCCTGGTATTGAATGGCTGCAAACACGAACACACAAACCGGTGCTGGGTGTTTTGCCGTATCTGCATGGTTTATATCTAGAAGCGGAAGACGCCTTGCCGCGCACACCATCCACCGCAATGCAAAGCGATACGATACGCATAATCGTTCCGGCCTTGCCACGCATCAGCAATCACACCGATTTCGACTCTCTGCGACTACACTCGCAGGTGAATTTACAATACATCGGCCCCGGCCAAGAAATTCCGGGCGCGGATCTAATTATTCTTCCCGGCAGCAAAAACGTGCGCGCCGATCTCGCTTGGTTACGTACAAACGGTTGGGAACAGGCGATACCGCGACATCTGCGCTATGGCGGCAAGGTCATTGGTATTTGCGGCGGTTTTCAAATGCTGGGGCAATACATCCACGATCCGCTCGGCCTGGAAGGCGCCGCTGGCAGTGCACCCGGATTGCAACTGCTTGAGATCGTCACTACGCTAGAGCGCGAAAAGCAACTTCGGCGTGTCGACGGCAGACTCACCTTGGAAAATGCGCCAGTAAGCGGTTATGAAATTCATCACGGTATAACGCAAGGTCTGGCATTGGAACGACCGCTGATTAAATTATCAGACGGTTGCGACGGTGCCATATCCAACGATGATAAAATTCTTGGCAGTTATTTACACGGTCTATTCGACACTCCGCAAGCCTGCCAAGCCTTATTGCGTTGGGCCGGGTTAAACACCGTGCAAAATTTCAACTATGGGCAACGCAAAGAACAAGACATCGATCTGTTAGCAGATACGGTGGAGCGACATCTCGACATGAAACACATTAATAAATTACTTGGCCTTGCGCCAACAGAAAAACTACAAGTGAACGACCATCTTTTTATTGAGAACTAAATATGGGACACCGCCTCTCCAAAATCTATACTCGCACGGGCGACAAAGGTACTACTGGCCTTGGTGACGGCACACGTGTAGACAAAGACAGTCCACGTGTCGAAGCCTATGGCACGGTAGATGAACTGAATAGCGTCATCGGCCTACTGCTGACCGAAACTTTGCCGGACAAACTGCGCGCAGCGCTCACCGATATTCAACACGACCTGTTCGATTTAGGCGGCGAACTGTGCATCCCCGGACGCAGCGTGGTCACTGAAGCGCGTGTCACGCAATTGGAAAATATTCTGGATGATCTCAATGAGGATCTGGCGCCACTCAAGGAATTTATTCTTCCGGGCGGTAGCCGTGCGGCAGCGATTTGCCACATGGCGCGCACGCTGTGTCGACGCGCCGAACGGCGCATTATTACGTTGACCAAAGTTGAAGCGGTGCCAGATGTGACAGTGAAATACGTTAATCGTCTGTCCGACCTTTTATTTGTCATCGCGCGTTTTCTTAACAAACAAACCGACCATGGCGACGTGCTATGGCAACCGGGGAAAAATCGCTAGTGTTTCGGCAGCAAAGCGCGGCGGCTCCGCGCCCGTTCCAAATTTCGGCAAACCTGCTCGGCTCCCTCTAAAATGCGTGGGCCGTTGCGCTCCATCAAATCGGGGGGGATGAAAAATAAATTATTGGCCTTGACCGCCGACAATGAAGGATATCGGCGCCAATCATCGAGCCATTCCGGTGAATGTTGATTCATGCCTCCCGCGATAATGACTTCGGGATTAGCCTTGAGCACCGCCTCTACGTCGATTACGGTCGCCAGGGAAGTTAAATTGCCAAATACATTCTGGCCGCCGCATAACTCAATCATACGACTGACTAAATGCTGGCCGTTCAAGGTCATCAGCGGCTGATTCCATATTTCATACAGCACGCTCACTATCGGACGGCCAGCATAACGGCGCTGAAGACGCGTATAACGCTGCCGGAAATCCGCGGCGGCCTGTTTGGCGATGCGCGAAGTGCCAGCCAATTTTCCCAAACGTTCGAGGTTGCGCGGCACATCTTCAAAGTCGCGTGGTTCGCCAAGATAAACAACTAAACCTAGATTTCTTAACCGTTCTACCTGTACGGCAGGATTTCCGCTCTGCCAGGCGACGATAAGGTCTGGCTTCAACGCGAGCACGCTCTCGGGATCGAAATTGTCATAATTACCGATGTGAGGAACTTGCAAAGCTTCTTTGGGATAATCGCTATAGTTCACCGTGCCGACAAGCTGCGAGCCAGCGCCCGCGGCAAACAAAATTTCAGTGAGATACGGAGCCAGACTGACGATGCGCTGGGCGGGCATTTTGAGTTTAATGGTGTTGCCTGCATCATCAACCACTTCGATGGCGGCTGTTGGCAATGAAACGAATAAAAAAATACACCACGCGATCCAGCGATATTTGTTTCGCGACAAATTATTTCCCTCTACGTACATCGATTCAACTAGCCACCAAAACCAGGCTTACCAAAACCATGGCTTCCACCAACTCACAAGCGGCCCCCAATGTATCGCCCGTTATACCGCCAAGACGATTTATCATCATGCGGCGCAATATCCATAGCAAACCAAAGCCCGCGATCAACATTGAAATACCTGCTTTACCCAAGGCAATAACAGTAATGGCCACAAGAATTAGAACGACAATAGCCGCTCTACGCGGCATAAACGCAGCGTGGTCCGCGCCCAAACCGCCAGCTCGGACATAAGCTGTGCTTACAAATAAAAATAAGATCGCCAAGCGACCAAGGATCGGTGCAAGAAATAATCCCAAGAAAATATTTTCATTTTTTAGCGCCGATAAGGCGGAAAATTTAAGCAGCAGAAGGATGACCACGGCAGTAACTCCAGCGGGGCCACTGGCGGCATCTTTCATGATGCGCAAGGCTTTTTCGCGGTCACCGTGCGATCCGGCCCAGGCATCGGCGCTATCGGCCAGGCCATCCAAATGTAGCCCGCCAGTGATCAATACCCATACCAGTAATAACAATGCCGATTGCAGGCCAATATTGACCGCGCCTAATAAGCCATGCACCGAAGCTAACATTGCCCCGATGAGCAGGCCAACGACGGGATAATACAAGACAGAATGTCCACGCTCTTGCGCGCTAATATCCGTTAAACGCAAAACGGGCACACGCGTGAGAAACTGCAAGGCTACCCAAAAACTACGCACGCGAAAGCTGGCCCGCGTGGAACACCAAGCGCGGTAAAATCCCGTCGTTATGATGATCCACGCGTAGACGGCTTAAACCCGCGCTCGGCACATCGATGCGAAATAATCGATCAAGCGGCATATCCAACGCATGACTGACTAGCAGGCGAATGACACCCGCGTGCGCGACGATAAGCACACGTTTACCCTTATATTGCTCCAAGGTTTCATTAAAAGCACCGAGCACACGCTCGCGAAAATCGACCAGCGGTTCAGCACCTGGTGGCGTGTGTCGCATGGGATCCTGCCAAAAACGCATGAGCAAAGTGGAATCACGCGCCAATAATTCAGCGGCTGTTCGCCCTTCCCATTCTCCGAAACCAATCTCTTGGTAACGCGCATCGATCTTCATCGGAATCGCGTGACGCGTGGCAATTTCCCGGGCAAAGACGGCGCAGCGAGACAACGGCGAGCTAATAATCGTATCCCATGCGCGATAATCTCCCACCGCTTGGCGCATTTGTTGCCAGCCTTTTTCACTTAGCGGATCGTCGATCTGACCGCGATATTTTTTGCCGCCGACAGGTTCACCGTGCCGCAGCAAATCAAACATTGTGGAAACAATATCCATCATAAGGCCTCGGATACGCTGGCTTCGGCGAAGGTGGCCATTTGATTGTGCAACGCGCAAGCCAAACGTAAAAGCGGAACCGCGACGGCGGCGCCGCTGCCTTCGCCTAAACGCATACCGAGTTGCAATAATGGGCGTTGCGCGATTTTTTCCATTATCAACTGATGGCCTGGTTCCGCCGATTGATGGCCATAGAAAAACCAAACTGACGCACCAGCTTGTATGCGTTGCGCGCATAAGGCGGCGACACTGGCTATGTAGCCGTCCACCAACACAGGTAGAGCTAATTGCGCGCAACGCAGATAAGCGCCAGTCAACGCGGCAATTTCAAAACCGCCGAAACAGCGCAGAATATTTAAAGAATCGTTTGGCGAAATACATTCGCGCGAAAGCGCTTTGTCGATAACACGCGCCTTATGCTTAACTCCCGCTTCGTTCAGGCCAGTGCCCGGTCCCGCCAAATGAGAAGCGGCCACACTCAATAAAGCACAAGCGACGGCGCTGGCGGAAGTGGTGTTGGCGATCCCCATCTCGCCGCCAATAAAAATATCGGCGCGCTGAGCATGAGCGCGGTTAGCAGCTTCAGCTCCTGCCTGCAATGCCTTTTCAAGTTGCGCTTCATTCATGGCGGGTGAATGAGATATATTAGCTGTACCCGAAGCAATGCGACAATTGATCACGCCAGGCAAAGGTTCCATATCTGTTACCGTGCCAACATTGATCACTTCCAGCGTGGCGCCCAAGGCGCGCGCCAATACGCTAATAGCGGCTCCGCCGCGCGCGAAATTGCGCACCATTTCGACGGTAACGGCTTGGGGAAAAGCAGACACGCCTTCTTCGGCGACGCCGTGATCGGCGGCGAACACCGCGATATGCACGCGCTCTATTTTTGGCCGAGCACATTTTTGCAATCCGCACAGACGTATAGCAACCAGCTCAAGCTCTCCCAATGAACCAGGAGGCTTGGTCAATTGCGCTTGGCGTGTTTGCGCGGTCTGTAAATAAGTTTGATCGACCGCTTGAATAGTTTGCATCCACCACGCAGAACTCACGTCGATTTTCCTTTTATTGTGAACGGCAAGCCTGCCACTATGAAAGTGACGCGGTCGCAAACTTGCGCTAAATCTTGGTGCAATCTTCCTATTTCATCGCAAAAACGTCGCGACAACTCCCCCAAGGGAACGATGCCCATGCCGACTTCATTGCTGACTAAAATAATGCGCCCAGGCAAATTGGGCAGCAAGGTCAATAACGCCTGGCGTTCGCGCATCAATATCGCATTGGCGCGCTGATCTACTTCATTTTCATTGGTGTGCAAAAGGTTGGACATCCACAAACTTAAACAATCCACGAGCAAACAGCGGTCGGAAGCGGCGTGGGATTTAAGCGCAGAGGCTAATAAAATCGGCTCTTCGGTTACCTTCCAATGACTTGGACGGCGTTCGCGATGAAGGCGGATACGCTCGGCCATTTCGCGATCATTGGACAACGCGGTCACGATGCAGCTTACGGTTTGTCCGCTTTCCGTTGCTTGTTTTTCAGCAAAATGACTTTTGCCCGAACGTGCGCCGCCCAGAATCAATTCCTTCATTGTGCCTCGCGGTAATCAAAACAACGGACAATCAGAAAAGCACAATGTTGTCCGTTCTCGCGGAATGAAAATTAAGCGGTAATAAAACCTATTAAATGAGCGCCCGTCATGAGCACACCAATCACAAACCACAACAGCATTACTCTCCAAACTAAGGCAATGACACGGCGAACATGACCTGCATCGGGCGCCACGGTGAGATCAGACTGTCTTTCCTCATATTCCCCTTCATCGGCAATTGTCTCGCAGAGCTGCATATGCATGGCGCCAAAACCCGAGGCAAGCAACGGGCCACTGTTGATATCAGACCAAACACCGACACGTTTGCGCCAACAATGCAATGCATCCTCGAAACTGCCCATGAGAGCATAGGAAAGCGCGGTAATACGTGCAGGAATCCAACCCAGCAAATCATCAAAGCGCGCTGCGGCCCAGCCAAACTCGGCAAAACGTTCATAACGATGGCCCCATAATGAATCCAAGATACTGCTCAAACGCTGCATCACCGCGCCGAAGGGACCGAATATAATGAACCAAAAAATAGGCGATACAATAAGTGAGTTACCCTGCTTGAGCACGCCTTCGACAGCGTTGCGTGCGATCGTTGTTTCACTTTTTTCCGAAACCTCTTTACCTGTCAATTCACGCAATTTTTCATTTGCTTCTTCCAGATCATTCGCCTCTAAAGCATCTGAAATGCTATTTGCCGTTTTGCTGAGACGATGCACGTCTAAACACAGATAAAGAACAATGACGTCAAATAAAAAGCGAAATATTCCCCCCAGTTCTCCCAGGACATAGTGAATAAATGATACGCCGAGAATGATAGGAAGAATCGCCAGTATCACCGCGCCCACCCCATGAATGCGCCTACCACCGTTAAATCGCTCTTCAATCGACTCTGCCCAGTCGCGATACCAAGCGAAAGGTTTAAATCCCTGACGATCTGGTATCAAATGATCGAGTACGACGGCAAACAACACAACAATTAATATTTTACTCATGGTTTAGTATTTTCATTTTCTACGTTGCATATAAATGTAACGGTCTCAACTGGTATAAAGCAAGCTTAATAACAAGCACTAAGATAATGTTTCCAATTAAAGAATGGACCCGGATCTGTCTTGCGGCCTGGCGCTATATCACTATGTCCGTAAATTCGAGATGGCGTAATGGCGGGATAAGCCTCATGAATAGCATGCGTCAAAGCAATGAGTGACTCATATTGAACATTCTCGAACGGAACATTGTCTGAGCCTTCCAGCTCAATCCCAATAGAAAAATCATTAATGCGAGTACGACCTTCACAATAAGACTGGCCAGCATGCCATGCACGCTGATGGAGCGGCACAAATTGAACCAATTCTCCATCCCGACGAATTAGAACGTGGGCAGATACTTGGAGATCCTTAATTTCACGATAACAAGGATTGGCGCTAAAATTAAGTTTATTGCAAAAAAAGTGCTCGATATCAGATCCACCGAATTGGTCAGGCGGCAAACTAATTGAGTGGATTATCAACAGATCAATAGAAGATCCTTCGGGGCGCATATCGTAATTTGGGGAAGGAACAAAACGTGCACCCTGAATGCGTCCGCTCGCTGAATCAATATATATAAGACGACGGATGTCATTTGTAGTTTTAGAAGATTTCATGGGGAAATTGTAGCTAATATTCCCATAATGGTGCCGGTGACCGGAATCGAACCGATGACCTACTGATTACGAATCAGTTGCTCTACCAACTGAGCTACACCGGCTGGTGCTAGAAGCGCGGGCCGGAAGTATAAGCGGTTCTCGTGAGTGAACCAATACTTGAGATAATTACTTATCTAGGCGCAAGCGCACGATAACGTCCACGCCTTCTAGTTTGGCGCCAACAGGTAAGGGCGGCAAACCAGTTACATGAATCTGCTCGGCGCTAATGTCAGTGAGTTCACCCGTAGCTACATCGAAGAAATGATGATGCGGTTCTGTATTGGGATCGTAGAAAATGCGGTTAGGGTCGGCGATAACTTCCCGCACTACTCCTTTCTCAGCCAACAAACCCAAGGTGTTGTATACCGTAGCCTTAGAAACACATTGATCGTCTGTGTTAATCAAACGAAATACTTCGTCAGCTGAAAGATGAGTGCAGCGCGTGAATAAAAGATGCGTAATCAATCTGCGCTGTGAGGTAGGCTGAATACCATGCTGTTGTAACAGCATGACAATATCAGCGTCGGATTTAGGTTTGTTTAGATCTTTCATTTAGAATGATTATAAATTAGTTAAGGACTTCCGTCTAACTCTCCTTCATGTCATTGAAAATGTCTGATCTGGTATAAAAAATACCGATCGTCGGTCTTTATTAGCCATTTGTCTTTAGAGATCTAGTTTCTGTGATCGCTATCAAGCCTTGGATTTAAGAGTTACTGACAATCCACGGCAATTGCAGGGTTTTATTCCGCGGTTAGACTTAACCTCACGTGTAACTTAAAAGTTCTGAAATTACGCTTTGTTTAAGGGCGAAATGACTAAGTTATGAATTGTTACTTTAAAAAGCCTGACTCACTTGAAAAATATATGCATCCTTTCGTCTGCCTTTATAACCCGTTCATCTGCTTAAAGATGGCTTCCATAATACCGTATATCGGCAAAAACGTACCGTTAGTCAAAAATAAGGGGTTTACGTTGGTTGAAGTCGTAATAACCCTAACTGTAGCAAGTATTTTAGTAGCGCTAGCGGCACCAAGTCTCTGGCAACTGTTTGGACAAAACCGACTCACCAGTCAAACCAACGAGCTTATCGCTGATATAAATCTTTCAAGAAGTGAGGCTGTTAAACGAGTAACGACTGCGGGCGTGTGTGCCACTGCTGTAAATGGAACAAGCTGTAGCGGCTCTAACTGGGCAAACGGATGGATGGTTTATTACACAGATCCCAGCACAAGCGCAGTTGTCGTCCTAAGGCAGCATCAGCAACTTATTGGCAATACGACCCTTACAAGCGCAGCGAACAGCATTGTTTATACCCGAGATGGCATCGTTAGTAGCGGCTCTGGAAATTACGATTTATGCGACACCAAACTGCATAAGTTTCGCAGGATTAACGTATCTACCACTGGTCGTCCCAGTTTAACTTTAACCAATCCCGATACCTGTTAGCTCATAGGCCATGAATCGACACTTACATTTATCGTCCGATAGCTCCAACGGCTTTTCGTTAATTGAAGTCCTGGTTGCCTTGCTCATCCTCTCTGTCGGATTGCTGGGTCTTGCTGCACTTCAGACAACATCCATGAAATACAACACAGAGTCGTATTACCGATCACAGGCGACATATCTTGCCTACGACATAATCGATCGCATGCGGGCTAACCCCGTTGGAGTAAATAACGGTAATTACGATGTGCCCAATTCAACCGCCGCGGCCACCGCAAAAGCAGCCACAGCATCGTGCGGTAGTAGCAGCTGCGTTACTAGCGATTTAGCCAAATATGATTTGGGTCAGTGGTACAACAGGATGGCAAGCCTACTTCCAGGCTCAATATCTCCGACAAGCAATTACGCCACGATAACACGCGATACTACAACCAATCAGGCGATCATAACTATTAACTGGATGGAACATGATCTTTTGCAAACTCAAACTTGGACAATTCGGCTGGCTTTATGAAATATTTTTCCTCTTTTAAGTTAAAAACTGCTGGCTTTACTTTGGTGGAGCTAATGGTCGCCATCACCATTAGCTTAATTATCCTTGCGGCCGTATCGTCTCTTTTTGTAAGCAGTAAAAAAACTTATACAACTCAAGATCGTCTTGCCAGAGTTCAGGAAAACGGTCGTTTTGCGATGCAGTTTATTACTCGAGATCTGCGCATGGCGGGTTATACGGGCTGCCTAAACAAACTTATATTAAATACAACCTATTTTAATCAATCAAACACAACCGTTACGACGCCAGATGTTCCGATTGCAGCAACAACTGCAACCACAACAGACACGATTACTATTAGCTTCGTTGAGCCCATGAGCTTGGCCAGCCTCAATGCTGACATGTCTAGTCCAAACGCCGACATTGTCACTAGCACTGAAACATCAGGAATTGCCAAAGGCGATATGCTCATTATTTCTGACTGCTCTAGCGCCGATTTATTTCAAGTTACAGACATAAGCACCAATACAACCACGCATAAAACCACCATTAGCCATATAGCGGGTACCACTAATCCTGCTCCTGGAAATGCTTCAAGTAATTTATCGAAAGCATATAAATCAACTGCAAAAATCATACGTTTTTCAACCCGCACGTATTCGATTGCTACTGGCGCAAGTGGAAATCCAGCACTTTTCCGCGCCGATAATGGCAACCCTGGTGCTGAACTTGTCGATGGCATTCAAAGCATAAAAATATTGTACGGCGAAGATACAGACACCCCCACCGCCACCACAGCGACGGATGGTGTACCAAATATTTATAGAAACGCCAGCAGCGTAAGTAATTGGGGAATGGTAACCAGCGCGCGGCTCGGTATCTTGGCGCAAACTGTTGATCAAAAAGACACCGAGATAGATTCGGGTAGCTACGATGTCGATGGCGATGGTACGAACGAATTCAGCAATATAGGTGATCGTAATACTCGGCGGATTTTTCGATCGACGGTATTAATGCGAAACATGCGCTGCAAACAGAGCCCAGCGCCTCTCTCGTGCCAAAAGAGCTGAACATGAAACGAAAAATATCCAACGAAGTAAATCGCGAATCTGCGACGTTTTTTTCAAGAAAGACGCAAGGCGGCGCAGTGCTCATTATCAGCCTCGTTATCTTGATGATATTAACGATACTAGGCATGGCTGGAATGAGCACTTCGGCGCTTGAATCCAAGATGGCGGGAAACACTCAAGCCACGACCATGGCCTTGGAAGCCGCGGAATCGGGCAGCCATCAACAACTAAATTCTCTTACGAAACTGGATCCCACAACAGTTGCGCAACAAAACTATACCTATGGCTCTGGAACTGTTGTGACGGCATCGGTTTCTATCCGTTTTATTGAATACTCCATTCCCATACGAGGAGCCGGTTTCAGTAGCACAGGAAGTTTTCAAGCGGGCAATTTCGATCAAACAAGTGAAGGAAAAACTGCGGCCGCGCTAGGTGCCTGGGCCAAAACTCATCAAGGATTAAGTCAAATTGGAGCCGGTGGCTCTTAAAAGTTATTTTGCATATAGGTGACCAAACATGAAGACTAAAAATTCTCAGCCAATTAAAAGCTTACTTTGCACTTTGCTTATCGGCACTCTGATTGGGCTGCAAGGAATTGCCCGTGTCGACGCCAAAGATACAGACATCTATCTTCAAGCGCCCACGGTAGCGCGCGACGATTCGCCGAACGTGCTAATCATTCTCGATAACTCGGGCAGTATGGATACTGTCTTGAGCAGCACGCGGCCCGCGTATGATTCTTCAATTGATTACTGCACAGGCAACCTAGACACACTGACTGGCATAAGCGGCGCTAATGCGGGGAAACCCAGCGGTTGCTCAAGCATTAGTGGACGTATCTATTGGTCCTTTACCGGTAGCCCGCCCAGCAACTCCTCGAGCGATTGGTTTACCTCTAGCAAAAATAAATGCCTTAATTCGACAACCTCGCTCAGTAGCGCTGGTTATTATGGTTCGACAAAAATCGCCCGCTGGGATAACTCAGGGAGTAAAAACTGGAGAACATTGAACGGTAAAAGCGATAGCAGTATTACCTATGTCGATTGTCAGGCCGATGGCACCACAAAAGGATTAACCAGCGGAGACGGTCAATTTCCGCGTGACTCCAATACCGTTGCTTACACTTCAACTACTAGCCAAGCTTTTAGTTGGTCAAGTTATTCAGGTAACGATACGCCAACTTTATATAGCCCGAATTACCTAAATTATTGGAACAACTCGGCGCTGTTAGTAACAAAAACACGTCTCTCTGTCGCCAAGGACGCGGTTAACAGTCTCATCGATGCCAATCCCAGTATCCGTTTTGGATTAATGGTTTTCAATGCCGATAACACCTTGCCTGATGGCGGCCGAGTGATCATGCGCATTGACACCATGGATAGCGCTCGCCGTACTACGATGAAAAATATCGTAAACTCGTTGACAGCGGATACTTATACCCCGTTAGCTGAAACCATGTGGGAAGCATACCGCTATTACGGCGGACTAAGTGTTAGCTATGGCAACCCTTCGCCAACGCAATCTCCTCATCAAGATTCATGCGCACAAAATGTATCTAATAGCGCCTGTGACAATGGCGGCCGATATGATGCCATTGCCGCAGGCAATTCAGCTTATAACACGGGCACCTATCTTTCGCCCTTCAAGTATGGCTGCCAAACCGCGTACATTATTTATGTGACTGACGGTGACCCTACCAACGATACCGCTGCCAACGGCAGCACTAAAATTACGGGTCTCTCTGGATTAAGCAGTTGTGACGGCTCTAGCTGTCTCGACGATCTTTCCGATTGGATGCATAACCATGACGTATACAGCGGAATCGCGGGTAAACAAGTGGTAAATACTTATACCATTGGCTTCGGCGGTGGCATATCTGCTTCTGGTTTAGCTCTTCTGCAGTCGACCGCAACGAGGGGTGGCGGTCAATACTACACGGCGGATGATTCCGATCAATTAACATCCGCGTTGCAAAGTACTTTGACTAATATTTTGTCGGTCAATACGTCGTTTGTCGCGCCGAGCTTGTCCATTAACGCATTTAACAAACTATACGATCGCGATGAAGTTTACTTTTCTCTCTTTAAACCCACTAGCGCGGTAGCTTGGAACGGAAATATTAAGCGCTTCAAACTCTGCAATACTTCCGACGTTTCAACCTATGGTTGCTCATTTGGAGAAGTCATCGACTACTTGGGCGCTTCCGCTGTCGATTCAACGACAAGTAAAATTAAAGATACAGCAAAAAGTTATTGGCAATTGAATACTTCAAGTCTTGTCAGTGACGGTTCGACTGTGACGGCAGGCGGTGCGGGCGCGCATATTACGCAAGACAGTAAAGTACCGCGCGCTTTATACACTTATCGTGGATCGTACAGTGGATTATCCTCATCAGCGCCAGCAACACCCGTCGCTATTACGTCGACAGCAGGTAATACGGTTTACGATGCCGCTATCAATGATCCAACTATTTTAGGATTGCCCGATACAAGTGGCAGCGCATCGACAACAAATGCCACCGATACAACGGCCGTTGCTAATCTGATTAAATGGATGCGCGGCCAAGATGCTTATGACGAAGACGGCGACGCCAATGTAACCGAGACAAGATCGTGGAATTTTGCCGATCCCTTGCATAGCCGGCCCGTGGCAATTACCTTCGGCGCTGAACTTACGGGCACCATTCCCGATCCGACTAAACCGATCACCAAACTCTTTGTCGGAAGTAATGATGGAACCATCCGTATTCTCAACGCCAGCACGGGCGATGAGGAATGGGCATTTATTCCTAATGAATTGCTGAATCAACAATTCAATCTCGCTGTAAATACCGATGGCGATCATATATATGGATTGGATGATTCGCCCGTATTCTGGATTAACGATATTAATAACGACGGTATTATCGACCCTGCGGCTGGGGACTTTGTTTACATGTACACGGGAATGCGTCGAGGCGGCAGAAACATATATGCCTTTAATGTGACGCCGCCCAGCAAGCTCACTACGCAAGACGGTAGCGTTATCATTAGCCCCAAATTAATGTGGGTCATAAAAGGCGGTACTGGTAATTTCGTGCAGCTTGGCCAAACCTGGTCGCGGCCGAAGTTAACGCGCATTCGATTTAGCTGCGTCAGCCCGGAATGCGATGATGGTAATTCCACCACCAACGATAGCGCCTCCAGAATGGTATTGATTTTTGGCGGTGGTTATGACGAAGGCACGCAAGACACCAGCATTCCTGCTGGACCCGATAGCTATGGTAACGCCATATATATTGTCGACCCCAAAACGGGTTCACGCATATGGTGGGCGAGCAGCGACTCGAGCGCCACATTACCGTTGTCTAAAATGCAATACAGCATCCCTTCGGAATTAGCCACGATGGATACCAATGGTGATGGTTACACAGATCGCATTTATGTCGGCGATGTTAGCGGTCAAGTATGGCGTATTGATTTAAGCGCCACCATGTCGGACATCAGTAATGGCGGTAGTTCTGGTTATGTTTTTGCTGACGTCGGCTGCACGGGCAGCACGCGCAGTACCACACCAAATCCATGCTCGGCAACCACGGATCAAAACCGACGCAAGTTCTTCTATCCGCCAGACGTATCACAAGTCGACGATTCGAATTATTCGACGAGTTCGTATTACGACTTAGTAAGCATTGCTTCGGGCGATCGTGAAGACCCGCTGGATCTGCTCACTACCAACAAAACTACCGCAGAAGAGGCGGTGCATAACCGCATCTACGCCTTCCGAGATTACGACTATAAGACGGGCGCGCCTGCTTCCACGCCTGCCGCAATCTCGGAAACAGACATGTATGATGCGACATCTAATTTGTTAAGTACTTTAACAGGCGCAAGTTTAACATCCGAGATTGCTACTTTTAAGAACACCAAGGGTTGGTATATCAATCTAAAGGAGTCAAGCGCCATTACATTGACAAATGGAATTACTTCTCAGTGGGTTGGTGAAAAAAGCTTGGCGAAGACAGTCATTTATGCTGGAACCCTCTATGTCACCACCTTCGTGCCAGCCAACGACAGCACCGCGCTCACCACCTGTCAAGCCAATGAAGGCGAGGCCAGATATTATGCGCTCAATTATTTGACTGGCTCAGCCGTGTATGATTTGGACGGAGATGGAACATTGGACAGATCGGCCTCGGTGGGTGGCGGTATTCCGTCAGAGGTGGTAATCGTTATTCGTGATGACGGAGTAACAGGTCTTGTGGGTGCTAGTGGTGGCGCTTCAATGACAAAAGTCAAATCCTCATTGAGCATATTCAAGACATACTGGTATGAAGAATAAGTTAAATATATTTATCTAAAGTAGTTTTACTTGTCCGTCCCCTTTGTCGTATATATTGAAAGGGGACGGACTTCTTATTTTAAACACCAGCTAGAGAGAATTGGCATGAATACAACACGATATTCCGGATTTACCCTTATCGAACTCATGATCACGGTCGTGATCATCGGTGTCCTGGCGAGCATCGCCTACCCTAGTTACACAAAATATATGACGCAGACGCGACGTTCAGATGCCCAGATCGCGCTCACCGAAATTGCTAATAGGCAAGAAAAAATACTGGCTCAATGCGCCACTTATGCCGTTAATGCGTCTCTTGCGGTTGGCAGCATATCTGCATGCACTGGGCTCGGTTATAGAACGCTTTCTCCAGACAGTCATTACGCGTTAACTATCGCGGCTGATAACATCGCCAGCACTTGCTCCGGAGCCATCAGTTGCGGCTACACGGCAACCGCTAACCCCAATGGCACTGGAGTAACTGGCAGACAAAACAATAATGGAAGCTTGAGAATAGACTCAACGGGCAGACGTGAATGGAACAGAAATAACAGCGGAACTTGGGTGAATTGGACGACCAAATAAATTTATATCAAATCAAGATACATGTCCTTGCCGTAAAATAGCAGGCACGGGAAATGAAATATTTTCGTTTGGCCCATCAAATTCACCGATAAATTCAGCTCCACACTCTTGCAGGCGCCGCACTACATCCTGAACCAATATTTCAGGCGCTGACGCACCAGCGGTAATCCCAATATTCTCGGCGCCTTCCAACCATAACCGTTGGATATCCTGGGCCCCATCAATCATATAGGCACGAGCACCTTGCGTCTCCGCTACTTCGCGCAAACGATTTGAGTTTGAACTGTTAGCCGAGCCCACGACAAATATCACGGTGCAAATCTTCGCTAAATTTTTTACCGCATCTTGCCGATTCTGAGTGGCATAGCAAATATCGTCCCGTTTCGGACCTTTAATCGCGGGAAATCGTCTCTGCAATGCTTCAATAATTACTGAAGTATCATCCACCGATAGCGTTGTTTGTGTGACATAAGCTAGATTCGCTTCGTTTTGGACATGTAAATTTTCCACGTCTTTAATAGATTCAATTAGATAAATTTTACCTTTCACCTGTCCCATTGTACCTTCTACTTCGGGATGCCCCGCATGTCCAATCAAGATGCATTCCATGCCATGGTTATGATGGCGCACAACTTCCATATGCACTTTTGTCACCAGCGGACATGTTGCATCAAATACACGCAATCCTTGTTTCTTAGCACGCTCTTGAACTTCGCGTGAAACGCCATGAGCGCTAAAAATTACCGTGGCGCCGGAGGGAACTTGATCGAGCTCATCAACAAATACCGCGCCTTTGCGACGCAAGTTTTCGACTACAAACTTGTTATGCACAACCTCATGACGAACATAAATGGGCGCTCCAAATAACTCAATCGCACGATCGACAATCTCAATCGCACGATCGACGCCAGCACAGAAACCGCGAGGATTGGCTAAATAAATCTGCATAGATCAGACTGGTCTTTTTTCGAATCGCTGCTTGAATGAAAACGCGGATATTATACAGAGGAGAATGAAACAGCGCCCAATAAATGGGCGCTTGAGAAATGCTTATTTATTGGATTTTGACTCTTCCTCATTTGATTTTTTATCTTTTTTCTTACACTCCAGCATACAGTTCTCATAAGATTCGTTATCTTTGTTAGTTTTGCACGCTTCCTGACATTTTACGACGGGGTCATTTTTATCAACAGGTTTATTATTGACGGCGTTAGCGGCTAATGAAGTAAAAAGTAAGCCAGCCGTTATCACCATCAGAGACGATTTCGCAAATTTACGCATTGACGGACTCCTTGATAAGTACGTGTGTTTACCAGCATGCGCTGGATTTATGTAGTTTAGCTGCGGAAAATTCATCTGCCTATTCAAATGCAAAACTAACAACGGATTCAAGGATTAAGCTGCTTTTTGCTCGTAAAAGAATCGAATATCAATAACACAGCGCCTATTGTAATGGCTGAATCGGCAATATTAAAAGCTGGCCAATGCCACGATTGATAATAGACATCAACAAAATCAATTACATATCCGTGGATAAGGCGATCGATTAAATTACCCGCCGCGCCACCGAGAATCAGCGACAATCCCACCGCGAGAGAAACATTTTTTACATTCAACCGCCAGAACATCCATAAAATAACTACACAGGCAGTCGACGCGATGGCAATAAAAAAAATATTTTGCCAACCGCCAGCGCTACTAAGAATACCGAATGCCGCGCCAGTATTATGAACCAACGTGAAACTCAAAAAAGCGATGAGCTTCATTTCTCCATGCGATGCAAGATAATCCGCGGCGATAAACTTGGTCAGTTGATCCAAAATCAAAATTATAATGGTTACCCACAAAAATCTTCGCATTAGGCAAAACTCCTCGATTCACCCGAACCCGTGACGTTGCTTAAGCAGCGACCGCAAATTTCAGGATGCTCTTTATTTACACCGATATCTTCGCGGTGATGCCAGCAACGGACGCATTTTGGATAACTTGAAGCAGCGACTTTAACAAACAGGCCTTTGATTTCGGTTTCGACGACATCGGGCACACGCTGCTCCAAAGGATGAATACGAGCATAGGAAGTAATAAACACGAAGCGCAATTCATCTTGCAGTTTTTTCAAAGTTGCTAGCAGCGTCGGTTCACAATAAAGATCGACCTCGGCATCGAGGCTAGAACCAATACCACCAGCGACGCGCAACTTTTCTAATTCTTTTTTCACGGCTTCACGCACCTCAATCACGTTATCCCAGAATTTGACTTGCGCAGGACCATCTGACGGTAATTCATGCCACTTTTCCAAAAAAACCGATTCATTTCTTTTGCCTGGCATGTGCCGCCAAATCTCTTCAGCGGTGAAAGATAAAATCGGCGCCAGCCAACGAACCAAGGATTCGGCGATATGCAGCATGGCGGTTTGCGCGGAACGGCGACCGCGGCTGGTCGTCGGCATGGTGTACATGCGATCTTTGAGAATATCGAGATAAAAGCCGCCCATGTCCACGACGCAAAATTGATGCAGTTTTTGATAAATAAGATGAAATTGGAACTGCTCATAGGCTTCGAGCACTTCTTTTTGCAAATCCTGGGTTCGTTGCAGCGCCCACTGATCCAATGCCAACATATCTTTTGCAGGCAAGGCATTGGAAGCCTCGAAACCGGATAGGCTTGCCAGAAGATAACGCACTGTGTTGCGCATGCGCCGATAAGAGTCACTCATGCGCGTGAGAATCTCGTCCGACATGCTCATCTCGGCGCGATAATCCGTGGCCGCCACCCATAAACGTAGGATATCCGCGCCCAGAGTTTTAATGGCTTTTTGCGGCAGGCCCATGTCATTGCCAAGCGACTTAGACATCTTGCGGCCTTTGGCGTCCACAGTGAACCCGTGGGTGAGCACTCCTTCATACGGTGCGCGCCCATTTATCGCGGCCGAAGTTAATAACGACGATTGGAACCAACCGCGGTGTTGATCCGAACCTTCAAGATAAAGATCGGCGGGAAATTGTAATTCGGCGCGGCGCTCGAGCACGCAGACGTGAGTCACGCCCGAATCGAACCAAACATCGAGCGTGTCGTTGACCTTTTCGTATTGATTTGCGTCCGTGCCGAGTAAATCATCTGCTTTAAGTTCGAACCACGCGTCGATACCCTTTTGCTCCACGCGCTTGGCCACGGCTTCTATCAGCTTGACGCTGTCAGGATGCGGTTTGCCAGTTTCCTTATGTATAAATAAAGTAATCGGCACGCCCCAGGCGCGCTGACGCGAAATACACCAATCCGGGCGATTTTCCACCATGCCCTCGATGCGCGCCTGACCCCAATCCGGAGTCCAGCGCGTTTCACGAATCGCCTTCATAGCAACATCGCGCAATTTCTCCATGCCAATGAACCATTGCGATGTAGCGCGAAAAATAATCGGCGTTTTATGGCGCCAACAATGCGGATAGCTGTGATGCAACGCCGCCGCGTGCAGCAATTTTCCGTGTGTTTTAAGAACTTCAATCACATGATCGTTTGCCTTGAATACATGTTCACCGGCAAACAATTGGGTATTCGGCAGGAAACAACCGTTGCCACCCACGGGGTTATCCACGGGCAAGCCATAACGCTGCCCCACGACATAGTCTTCCAAACCATGGCCTGGCGCGGTATGCACCGCGCCCGTACCGGTTTCGGTGGTGACATGCTCGCCGAGAATGACGGGCACTTCGCGCGCATAAAAAGGATGACGCAGCTTCACGCCTTCAAGCTTCGCCCCCACGCCGCGCGCGACGACGCGATAATCAGAAACGCCATAGCGCAGCATGACGTCCTTCAACAGCGCGTCGGCAACCAATAATCGTTCATGGCCGTTTCCACTCAGATAGCTAACCAATACATAATCGAGCTTGGGATTTAAAGCGACCGCTTGATTGGCTGGCAACGTCCAGGGTGTCGTGGTCCAGATTACAACGCTGATTGGGCCTTCTCCTTCATGCCCCGATACATATTCAAGGCGGGAAATGAAATCCGCTTCATCGGCCGCGGCAAAACGCACATCAATCGCGGGCGAAGTGCGGTCTTGATATTCCACTTCAGCTTCCGCGAGCGCGGAAGCGCAATCAATGCACCAGTGCACTGGTTTGAAACCTTGATACACATATCCCCCAGCGACAATGCGTCCGAGCGCGCGGATAATGTCCGCCTCGAAACGAAAATCCATCGTCAGATAAGGATGACTCCAGTCGCCCACCACACCGAGCCGAATAAAGTCGACACGCTGTCGTTGCACTTGTTCTTGCGCATATTGCCGACAAGCCGCGCGAAATTTAACCGCGTCCACTTGCACACCGGCTTTGCCAATTTTCTTTTCAACCGCGTGCTCGATCGGCAATCCATGGCAATCCCAACCCGGCACATACGGCGCGTCGAAACCGCTCAAGGTCTTGGCCTTGACGATGATGTCCTTGAGAATTTTATTAACCGCGTGACCCAGATGAATATCGCCATTGGCATACGGCGGGCCGTCATGCAAAACATATTTTGCCCTACCCTGTCCACGCTCGCGCAATTTTTGATAGATATCGATCTCTTGCCAGCGCTTGAGGATTTCCGGCTCGCGCGTGGCCAAATTGGCTTTCATCGGAAAATCCGTCTGCGGCAAGTTGAGCGTATTTTTATAATCGGTCACGACAACATCCTTAAAAAATTAATCGGCCTTTTCGCTCTGCGCGCTGATTTGGCGCGTGGGATGGTAGTTTTTAAAAAAAATACGCACATCATCGACATCTTTTGAAATCCACTGACGCAATTCTTCCAACGAGGCGAATTTCTTCTCATCGCGAAACTTATGCAGAAAATTGACCTGCACGTCCGCGCCATAAATGGTTTCATTAAAATCGAGCAAATGCACTTCCAGCAAGGTTCGAGTGCCACCAACGGTGGGACGCGTGCCGATATTGGCCGCGCCCGCCAACGGTTCGGTTTTAAGCCCAAACACTTCCACGGCAAATATTCCCCGAATAGGCGTTGCTTTGCGGTGCAAAAAAATGTTGGCAGTCGGAAAACCGATGGTACGGCCTAGCTTATCTCCATGCGCCACGCGCCCACACATGCGATAAGGACGGCCCAAAAGCTTTTCCGCGCTGCCGAGATCGCCAGCGGCTAGTAGCGATCGAATGCGCGTACTGGAAACGCGCTCGCTATCGATGGCCACGGTATGCATATTAACGACTTTAAAACCGAAACGCTCGCCGGCCGCGGATAACATGGCAAAATCACCTCGGCGCTTGCGGCCAAAGCGAAAATCATCGCCAACTACCAGATAACGTACATTCAATCCATCCACCAAAATATCTTGAATAAATTTTTCTGGTTCCAGATTGGCGAACTTGGTATCGAAACGCAGACAGAGCACGCGGTCCACGGAGTAACGACGCAGCGCCAATAGTTTTTCACGCAAGCGAGTAAGTCTAGGCACGGCCGCGTGGGGTTGAAAAAACTCCTGAGGTTGAGGCTCAAATAGAATAACTTGGGTGGGCAAACCGAGCGCTTCAGCTTTCTCCGCCAACTGGCCGATCACCGCCTGATGACCCAGGTGCACGCCGTCGAAATTGCCGATGGTGGCGACACAACCGCGATGTTGCGGTTTTAGGTTATGCCATCCGCGTATGAACTCCATGGGATCCGTTCAGGTATTAAATTGAAATAAGCGCAAAAGGTTACCGTCTCAGGAACCTAAGAACAAGCCACGGAATTTAAAGCTAAAGGTGAGCCCAGTCGGGATCGAACTCTTCGATGACATCCTGCAAGGAACGGCGTTCGCCGAAGCCTTCATGATAGCCATGAAAATGAGTAATGCGCAGTTCGGGAAACTTCCAGCACAGATAACCGTCGCCCGTGTCAAAATCGGCGAGCCATAACCCTTTTACGACCAGGCCAAGCCGCTCCATTTTGCCCATCCAGCGCCGGACAATGGTTTCATATTCTTTTTCGACCTTGCTAATCTGGGGATTGCTCGGCAACATCGCTTCGAGAGCGCGACGCGCTGGTTCCAATTCACGATAAGATTCTTCGGTAATTTTCCAGACCAAAGGAAAAAGCTCTTCGGCTTCCGTCAGCGTGAATACGCGCGGATTATTGCACGCGGAGATTTGGTAAATTTGCGCTGCACTAGTCATCGGTTTGCGGTCCTACCCCTTTCTTAAGCAGCAATTGTGCCAATCGTACACCTAATGCGCTAACGGTCAACAAATACGCCAGAATCCCCACGACAACCCATATTGACAAACGATAGGCGCGATGCATCGCGGAAGCGTTTATCCACGAGTCGAAATCGCCCACGCCCCAAAAAAGTATCGCGCCCATGACCGCGCTCGCGATAAAAACTCGCATCAGAAAAAAACTCCAACCCGGAAGCGGTTGATAAACTTTGTGCCGCCGCAAAGTAAAAAATAACATCCCTGCATTCACAAAAGCGGAAATTGAAATCGCCAAAGCTAAACCGACGTGCTTCAGCGGGATCACCAACAGAAAACTTAATATGATATTCACCACCAAAGAAACGACACCGATGCGCATCGGTGTCTTGGTATCTTGGCGTGCATAGAACCCAGGGGCGAGCACCTTGATCATAATGAACGGCAACAATCCTATTGAAAACGCCATAAGCGCATTAGCCGTCATGCGCACATCGTATGCGCCAAACGCGCCAAAATGAAATAAAGTAGTCAACAAAGGAATGGAAAGAATCACTAAAGCCACTGATGCGGGGATACCGATCAAGCACACCCAGCGCAGCCCCCAATCGAGCATATGGGAGAATTCTTCCTTGGAGTTACGCGCATGTCGGCGCGCGAGGCTAGGTAAGATGACCGTCGCCAAAGCGATGCCAAATACGCCCAAGGGAAATTCCATCAAGCGGTCGGAATAATACAGCCAGGAAACGCTGCCAGTTACTAAAAACGAAGCCAACAATGTATTGACCAGCATATTTATCTGCGAAATCGAAACGCCAAAAATAGCGGGCAACATCAATTTAAAAACTCGCGCCACGCCATGATTACGCTTGCGCAAATCCAAGCGTGGTCGAGGCAACATTTTAATATCGCGTAGAAAGGGAATTTGAAATAGAAGTTGGACGACGCCAGCGATGAACACGCCCCAGGCCAACGCCACCACCGGCTCTTGCATGCGCGGCGCAAGCCACACGGCAGCGCCGATCATGCTGAGATTAAGTAATACAGAAGTAAACGCCGCAGCGCCGAAACGGCCATAACTATTAAGCACCCCTGCCGCCATCGCCACCAAAGAAACAAATAAAATATAAGGAAAGGTAATGCGCAGCATCTGTACCGTCAGATGATATTTATGCGGCTCGTCGAGAAATCCTGGCGCTAAAGCCATGACAAGAATCGGTGCGGCAACGATACCGATCAGTGTGACGACGAAAAGTATCACGCCCAAGATGCCCGTCATGTGATCAACAAATTCCCGCGTTTCCGCTGTCGAATATTTGGTTTTGTACTCGGTAAACACAGGAACGAAGCTTTGAGAGAGAGCGCCTTCGCCGAAAATACGCCGCAGAAAATTAGGAATCCGGAAAGCAACATAAAACGCATCGGCAGCTATGCCAGCGCCAGCTCCAATCAAGCTGGCAAAAAGCATGTCCCGGATCAGACCACTGATCCGCGAAACCAGGGTCATGCCACCGGTTATGGCTGTGGATTTAAGGAGCTTACGGCTCACGTCTAAAGGAGAGATTCCATGAAAACCGCGATGATACAGGATGTGGTAAGCCTGCTGAAACCTCGGTAAGCGGTCAAAAAACAGTGCTTTCCCATTCGTAGGATTGACAAACGCGGCTAAAATCCGCATAGTTGCCCGCCTTTTTAAGGTATTCCAGGAGAACAGTTTTGGCTAACACAGCACAGGCAAAGAAACGCGCGCGCCAATCCGAGGTACGCCGTGCCCGCAACGCGGCGCATCGCACCGAATTGCGCAATCAAATCAAGAAAGTCAGGGCCGCGGTGGTCGCCAAAGATAAATCTGCCGCGCAAAAAGCGTTTCGTGAAGCGGCTTCGGTCATCGACCGCCTCGCTGGCAAGGGCCTGGTTCACAAAAATGCCGCGGCGCGCTATAAGAGCGGCCTTAATCAGAAAGTACGCGCTTTAGCTTAATTTTTTTCACTAAATAAAATAAAAAGGCCGGCTTCTGCCGGCCTTTTGTTTTTTGTGATCGGTCAAATCACAACACAATCATATTATCACGATGTATCAGTTCTGGTTCATCGACATAGCCTAGAATCGATTCAATTTTATCGCTCGCTTGACCAATAATGCGCGCGGTCTCTTCAGCGCTATAGTTAACTAAGCCACGCGCCACTTCGCGTCCATCGGGATCAACGCAAGCGACAATTTCGCCGCGGGTAAATGTTCCCTCGACCGCTTTAACGCCGACAGCCAATAAACTTTTTCCGCCATCACGGATAACTTTCACGGCGCCCGCGTCGAGCCGCAACTTACCCGCGAGACGCGTTGGTCCGGCCAACCATTGTTTGCGCGCCGCCACGCGCCCTTGCGCGGCCTTGAGATGAGTACCGATGGCTTCGCCAGATAAGATTCTAGCGATCACGTCTGCCTCTCGGCCCGAGGCAATGACGGTGGAAGCGCCGCTACGCGCGGCCATCGAAGCGGCGAGCAATTTAGTACGCATGCCGCCACGCCCTAATGCACCAGATCCACCCGCCATGGCCAATAATTTTTCATCGCCCGCCTGTCCTTCGCTCAGCAATCGCGCTTCCGGATCGACGCGCGGATCGCGATCATAAAGACCGCGCTGATCGGTGAGAATCAACAACAAATCAGCTTCGGTTAAATTCGCCACCAGCGCGGCCAAGGTATCGTTGTCGCCGAAACGAATTTCTTCCGTCGCCACGGTATCGTTTTCATTGATGACCGGAACCACCCCTAAAGCCAATAAGGTATGCAAAGTAGTGCGGCTGTTGAGATAGCGTCGACGATCCGAAAGATCATCGTGCGTGAGTAATACTTGCGCGGTGTGCAACTCATGCTTTTGAAAAGCGGTTTCGTAGGCCTGAATAAGATTCATTTGCCCGACCGCGGCAAAGGCCTGCAATTCATGCAAGGCGTGGGGACGCACGCTGCGTCCCAGACAATACATGCCCGCCGCCACCGCCCCGGAGGTCACGAGCAGCACTTCAACACCGCGCGTGCGTACTTGAGCTAACTGCGCGGCCCACTGTTGAATGCCCTCGTTGTTCAAACCCTGACCGTCGCGCGTCAACAACGCGCTGCCGATTTTCACGACAACGCGACGCATGTCTTGAAAAGCACTGCGCGTCTTAAGACTCATGATCCGAAATTTTTACCGATTTCTTGGTTTTCTTCTTATTCATTTGTTCCAATCGTTGCATTAAAGCCAACGTCAATTCGCGGCAACCTTCGCCGCTGATGGCCGAGATTTTATACACCGGGCCCTTCCATTTCAGCTTTTTTAGCAGACGTTTGGCTTGCACTTCTTGCTCCGACGCAGGAATAAGGTCCATCTTATTAAGCACCAACCAGCGCTCGCGCTTGGCCAGAGCCGGATTGAATTTTTTAAGTTCTATTCCCAGCGCTCGAACTCCGTCTGCTGGATCGACATCCGGTTCCAGCGGCATCATATCCACCAGATGCAACAAAATGCGCGTGCGCGATAAGTGGCGCAGGAATTGGTGTCCCAGCCCAGCGCCTTCGGCCGCCCCTTCTATCAAACCGGGAATATCGGCGACCACAAAACTACGATGTTCCTCGATGCGCACCACGCCCAGATGCGGATGCAAGGTAGTAAAAGGATAGTCGGCCACCTTGGGACGCGCATGCGAGACGGCGCGCAGAAATGTAGATTTGCCCGCGTTGGGCAAACCCAGCAAACCGACGTCCGCCAATACTTGCAGCTCGAGGGCCAACTCACGATGTTCGCCCGGTTTACCCGCAGTGATACGTCGCGGACTGCGATTCGTGCTCGACTTAAAGCGTGTGTTGCCCATGCCGCCCTTGCCACCGTGGGCCACCAGCAACGATTCGCCGTCGCGCGTGATTTCACCGATGAATTGTTCCGCTTCGGCGTCGGTAGCACGGGTTCCGAGAGGAACAGATATATATAGGTCTACTCCAGATTTACCTGTGCAATTACCACCGCCGCCCTTGGCACCGTGCTGAGCGCGAAACGCGCGCGTATGGCGAAAATCCGCCAGGGTGTTCAAACCTTCACGGCCAATTAAATAAACGCTACCGCCATGACCACCATCACCGCCATCGGGACCGCCGAAGGGAATGAATTTTTCACGCCGAAACGAAAGCGCGCCATCGCCACCGCGGCCGGCTTCGATACGTATGGTAGCTTCGTCAACGAATTTCATGGGCAGGACTCACAAATAAAAAACCCCGCCGTGTTGCCAGGGCGGGGTTTTGAGATGCATGAAAATACTTCAGCCCGGAACGATGCTTACTGTTCTGCGGCTACGCGGACCTTTAATGTCAAAGCGCACGCGACCATTGATCTTGGCAAACAAGGTGTCGTCCTTGCCGATGCCGACATTCGTGCCCGGATAAAATTCGGTGCCACGTTGACGCACAATGATATTGCCCGCCAAAACTTCTTCGCCCGCATAACGTTTTACTCCCAATCGCTGGGAATGCGAATCGCGACCGTTACGCGAACTGCCGCCTGCTTTTTTATGTGCCATGAATAATCTCCGACTTACTTAATGCCAGTAATCTCAAGCTCGGTGTAAGCTTGGCGATGTCCTTGGGTCTTGCGATAATGCTTGCGCCGACGCATTTTGAAAACCTTAATTTTGTCGTCACGACCATGGCCTTTCACCTTGGCGGTGACAGAGGCTCCGGTCAGTTCCGGGCTGCCGATGCGCAGATCCTGATCATTGCTAACCATCAGCACGCGCTCGAGATTGATCGTATCGCCCGCGGCCACTTCTAATTTTTCCACGCGAATTACATCGCCAGGCGCGACCCGATATTGCTTGCCGCCAGTTACAATCACCGCATACATGAATTCGACTCCTGAATGCCCCGACAGGGGGTTGTCAAAATGGCGGAAAACCCGCTAAAAGGCCGGCAATTCTAACGGCTGTGCTTGAGCAGGTCAAACATCTTTTAAACGCCCAAACAAAGACTTGCTAGAAGTTATCAGGGGTTGACGAAGATAAATCCTGGCCCTAGCATGCCCGGCCAAACCCTCTATAGACCCCTTTATTCATGGATTATGAAGCCATCAAAGCCTTAGTTAAGGACGATTTACGCGCCGTCGACCGCGAGATCGAAAACCGGCTTCAATCCGATGTTGCCCTCATTAGCCAAATGGGCGCTTATATCATCCATAGCGGCGGCAAACGCTTACGCCCGGTTCTCGTTTTACTCGGCAGCGGGGCTTTGGGCTACGAAGGGTCTGCGCATATTAAGCTCGCTGCCATTATCGAATTCATCCATACCGCAACCTTGCTGCATGATGACGTAGTCGATGCTTCGGAAATGCGCCGTGGTCATACCACGGCAAATACTATTTGGGGAAATGAAGCGAGTGTATTGGTGGGCGATTTTCTGTATTCGCGTGCTTTTGAAATGATGGTGGAAGTCGGCAGCTTGCGAGTGATGGAGATTTTAGCTCATACCACTAACACCATTGCCAAAGGCGAGGTCATGCAATTATTGAATTGTCATGACCCGGACACAACGGAAGAGCGCTACATCGAAGTCATTCGCGACAAAACCGCACAACTGTTTCAAGCCGCGGCGCAAATCCCCGCCGTTCTCAGCAATCAAAGTGGACGCGTGGAATCGGCCATGGCAACTTATGGAACGCACTTAGGTACCGCGTTTCAGCTTATTGACGATGCGCTCGATTATGGGCACGATAATCACGATCTTGGTAAGAATATCGGCGATGATTTAGCAGAGGGAAAACCCACCTTACCGCTTATCTATGCCTTGCGTCAGGGAAACAGCCAGCAACGCGAGCTGGTCAAGCATGCCATCGAAGAAGGTGGGCTTGCTCAAATTGAAGCCGTTATGGACGCCATTGAATCAACAGGTTCCATCACGTACACTGCGCGCCGGGCTCAAGACGAAGCCACCTTGGCCGCAGCTGCCTTGGTTGCCATACCCGATTCGCCTTACAAACAAGCACTTCTTGATCTGGCGCATTTTTCGGCCCATCGTCATTATTAAATATTCATCACGGGGTGTAGCTCAGCCTGGTAGAGCACTTGCTTCGGGAGCAAGGGGCCGGAGGTTCAAATCCTCTCACCCCGACCATATTCTCACGTCGGCCCTGGCACCATTTCAGATTCCATCATTTCTAATTTTTCTTATCCTGCCACGGCTTCTGGCCAATTGATAAAATACCAAAATGGGTCAATTACTGCGCATCATAATTATTTTGATAGGTTTGTGGTTAGTTCTACAAATTATCAAGCGCGCCTTAAACTCGCGGCGCACAAGCCCTCCTCCACGCCCACCTATAGTCAAAATACTCGCTTGTTCTCGCTGCGGAGTACACATTCCCGAGTCCCAAGCAATTCATGAGCACGGTAAAATTTATTGTTGCGAAGAGCACCGTCAACAAAGATAAATCACAATTCATCGAATTTAAGCCTTTATCCTCCGTCAACTTCTAGAATACCTAGGAAATTCCAGCAAAAAATACACTGACAAATTTTGCCAGCCTGCTGAATCTGTGCTATTTCAATAAGGTATGACTGCTATGGAAAGCGCGCTTCCCGAACCCGGACTGAGTCGAGCCGAAGGCCAGGCCTCTGTTCAAGCACAAAACTGGAAGCTTCTTGAATATTTTAATTTATATCGCTTAGCCATCGCCTTGGCGGCAGCGGGCATTGCGATCTTTATCGGCAAGTTCTCCCCTTTTGGCGATGCCCATCCAGGTTTATTTCTTAGCACCAGTGTCGTCTACGCAATTATTAGTCTGACAGCGGCTTTTGCCATTCATTGGCATAAGCCAGATTTTGAAAGCCAAGCAACACTGCTCTCCTTCGCCGATGTAAGCCTGCTTACCATACTGATGCATGCCAGCGGTGGATTACCGAGCGGCATGGGGCTCATGTTGATCGTGGCTATTGCCAGCACCAGCTTAATGCTGGGAAAACGCCTGACCATTTTTTACGCCTCGCTCGCCATCATTGCTATCTTGCTCGAACATTGGTGGGCTTGGCTTGTTGGCGCCAATGTGACGGAAGGCGATGTAATGCAAAACTTCCCTCAAGTTGGTTTATTTGGCTTGGGTTTATACGTCACCGCTTTTTTCGGTTACCTGCTGGCCACCCGTTTGCGCGCCACCGAAGAGCTTGCCCAACGCCGTGGCGTTGATGTTGCCAATCTCACTCAACTAAACGATCTCGTCATCGAGCGCATGCAATCTGGCGTCGTGATCAGCGATTCGCAAGGAAATATCCGGTTAATTAATTTAGCTGCTCAAAAATTCCTGGGTATTCATACTGACGAAGAAAAGAAAAAACCCTTAAATGAAATTTCACCGGACCTGGCTATCCAACTCTTTCAATGGCTAGGCAATAGCAGCACTAATCGAACAAGGAAATTATTCACTTCACGCGTGGGCTACACCTTATTGCCTCGCTTTGTTTCTCTAGGCGTCAATCAAGATTCGGTTAAATTAATTTTTCTGGAAGATATGGCGATCCTTAAGCAACAAGCACAGCAACTAAAAATGGCGGCGTTAGCACGGCTCACCGCCAGCATTGCCCACGAGATCCGTAATCCGCTTGGCGCCATTACCAACGCCGCGCAATTATTAGGCGAAACGGTAAGCACAGACAATGCAGAAGAAAAGCGCCTGGTGAAAATTATCGAGGAACAGAGCAAGCGCATGAACGTGATCGTTCAAAACGTCACACAGCTAAGCCGCCGCGACCGAATCAATCCCACTAAACTGGAACTTGAAACATGGCTTGAGGATTTTTTGCGGCAATATTGCGACACCGTATCGATTCCGCGCGCGGCTTTTGTCGTCAATGAAATTCAAAACTTACAGCTATGCATCGATCCGGATCAACTTTATCAAGTCATCACGAATCTATGCCAGAACGCCTTGCGTCATAGCCCACCTTTTACAGGAACTCCCTTAATAAAATTTCAAGGAAGCCGCGACGCAGATGAGAGACCTATGTTAGATGTAATCGACTGGGGAAGCGGAGTAAATCCAGAAATCGCCGACAGTATTTTCGACCCCTTCTTTACGACTTCACCAAAAGGTACGGGACTTGGCCTATATATTGCACGTGAATTATGCGAAGGCAACGGTGCTTCACTCGACTACCACGCTGGCGATGGCGGCGTGGGCAGCCGTTTTCGAATTACCTTCATGCGTGCAGAGGATTGTACAGAGCTAGGAACGCTATGAATAAGTCTAAAAGCCAAATTCTTATTGTCGATGACGAACCGGATATCCGCGAGGTCCTCGAACTCACGCTAGGACGCATGAACCTGGAAACGCGTTCCGCGGCAAATTTAGAAGAAGCGCGTCATTTGCTCGGTGAATTTAAATTTGATTTATGCCTAACCGATATGCGCTTGCCGGACGGCAATGGTATTGAGTTAGTGCGACTCATCCAGGAAAAACACCCGTATTTACCCGTTGCCGTCATTACCGCCTTTGGCAACATGGAAACCGCCGTGGCCGCGCTTAAAGCGGGCGCATTTGATTTTGTCTCTAAGCCGCTTGACCTTAATGATCTACGTAACATAGTGCGCTCTGCTTTACGCGTGGGGCAAGCACCCCTCGTTAAGGCTGCTGCTGGTAGCAGTGAGCCCACATCAGGAAGCGGCGCCAAAAAAATGTTGGGCGAATCAGCGGCCATTGAGAAAGTGCGCGTGATGATTGAGCGTCTGGCGCGCGGCCAAGCCCCCGTTTATATCGGCGGTGAATCTGGCACGGGCAAAGAATTAGCGGCGCGATTGATTCATGAGCTTGGCCCTCGGGTTGATAAGCCCTTCATTCCAGTCAATTGCGGAGCCATCCCTGAAAGTCTTATGGAAAGTGAATTTTTTGGGCACAAAAAAGGCAGTTTTACTGGTGCGATTCAAGATAAAGACGGACTTTTTAAGGCCGCAGATGGCGGAACGCTATTTCTTGATGAAGTGGGCGATCTGCCACTTTCCATGCAAGTAAAATTGCTGCGCGCCATTCAAGAAAAATCCGTGCGTCCGGTTGGTTCCCAAAATGAAATCAAAGTGGATGTGCGCATCCTGTCCGCTACGCATAAAAATCTTCACGACCTAGTGGGACAGGGAAAATTTCGCCAAGACCTTTATTACCGTCTCAACGTGATTGAACTTCAAATCCCTCCACTACGTGAACGGATCGAAGATATTTCGTTATTAGCAGAAGCCATGTGCCATAAGCTTTCTGATAGCCTGGGAATGAAACCGCCGCGCTTAACGCCCGAGGCTATCGAAACTTTGCAACGCTACAATTTCTTAGGGAATGTTCGTGAATTGGAAAATATCCTCGAACGCGCTTTAACGCTGTGTAATGGCACCGAGATCACCGTGCAAGACTTACAGCTACAGACGGCCGCGCCAGAGGGTGACGATGAAAGCGTTATTAGCGGCAAAGAATCGCTGGACGATTATTTGGAGCGCGTAGAACGCGCCACTATTGAAAAAGCTTTATCCCAAACCAATCAGAACAAAACCGCCGCCGCCAAGGTGCTGGGAATCAGTTTCCGCGCCTTACGTTATAAGCTCGAAAAACTTGGTCTAGAGTAAAAATAAAATTTAACGCCCATTCTCGTCACAATTGCCGAAAAACGTCAGGAAAAATCAAGGTGAAACAGGACTGGAAAATTAATTACAAGGATGGTAATTTAAAAAAATCTTTAATTTCATGTAGTCACGATACGTTCTTACTGGGATTTAGAGATAGTTTATTGGCACAAATGATGCACTATTTTTACTGGTTTAAGTAGGGTAAAAGTGCGGCGTTGGTTGTGAAATTGACAGCGCGCGAGGCTCTGCTAAGAAATAGGTAACAAGAGGATGTCACGGAAAGCATCGGCCTGGCTAAGACATATATGTCAGGACTCCTTGCTAGCAAACGGTCCCTGTTCAGGAAGAACAAGGCCGGTTATTTCCGGGGCACCCTCCAACATAATCCAATTGGAGGCATTTTATGAATAAGTTGCAAAAAGGTTTTACCTTAATCGAACTGATGATCGTGGTCGCGATCATCGGCATCTTGGCAGCCATCGCGGTGCCAGCATATCAGGATTACACCATTAAATCTCGCGTCTCTGAAGCTGCTGCTCTTTCGGGAGCGGTCCGTACAGCAATCGACGTGGCCTATAGTGAAGGCTATGGGATCGGCTCAATCCCCACGACTGCAGCAAGTCTTAATTTGTCCGCTGCCGCAAGTTACAAAAGTAAATATGTAACGCAGGTTGCCTATAACGCATCGGGTGTTGTCACTGTCACCTTAACTTCCGATAAAACACTTGGCTCGGCAACAGGTGGAACGGTCATCTATTCACCAACTCAACAGGGCGGCAACCTTTCTTGGAGCGTAATCGGAAGCAGCACCGTGCCGACAAAATACCGGCCTAAGAACTAAACCAGACTCAGTAATTGCACGACAAAAAAAAGGGGCGGATTTTCCGCCCCTTTTTTTTATTTGCTATACCCAAATCTCATTCAATATTGCTATTCCCAATATGGAAGAGCGCCGATACTATTGTCGGGACGATGAAACATTTATCTTGAACTCCAGCGATATCACAACTTTCATATTCAACCCCTGACGATGACCATAACCTCTTCTCGTTATTACGCGACGATTCTTATATTGGCGCTGGCCATATCTTTATGTATTGGCGCCTATCTACCCGGCCTATCGGGACCGTGGATTTTCGATGATTACACCAACATTATTTTCAACGATTATCTTCGCGTTAAAAGTCTAGATATCTCGAGTCTGTATCATGCTTCATTTTCTTTCGAATCTGGCCCTCTTAGGCGGCCTATATCAATGCTCAGCTTCGCATTGAATTATTACTTTTCTGAAAGTTTAAATTCAACTCCATTCAAAATCACCAATCTAATTATTCATCTGATTAATACCCTGCTTGTGTTTTGGCTGGCTGCATTAATTTTTTTACGCCTGCGTAAATTGCCAGATGTTAGGAAAAAATACGTCATTCCTTCCGACAATAGAGCCTATTTTCTAGGCGCATGCGTTGCATTGATATGGTGTATCCATCCAATCCAGCTGACGAGCGTGCTGTATGTCGTCCAGCGCATGACCGAACTAGCAGCAACTTTTACTTTTCTCGGATTAATCTCCTATTTATACGCGCGACAAAAAACAATAGCGGACAAAAAAACCCGTAAATTGCTTTTGACGTTTCTTGGGCCGATGATATTTGGCGCACTGGGTTTGCTAAGCAAAGAAAATGCTGCGCTTCTACCATTTTTTATTGCAATCTTCGAATTCTTTCTCTATCAAAATGAATGGCCCTGGCGTCATTGGTCAACGATTTCCATCCAACGAAGACGCCTGATTGTTGGGTTGATTGTATTCTTGCTACTGACAGCCCTTCTAACGATTATTTTATTTTCGTTACCCCGTTACGAAGCGCGCACCTTCTCAATGCTGGAGCGTCTTTTTACCGAATCACGCATACTATTTTTCTATCTTTCGCTGTTGTTTGTACCGAACATCACTCGCTTCGGTCATCAACACGACGACATACCGCTTTCCACGTCAATATTTGTTCCTTGGACGACTTTGCCTTCTATTTTAGGCATCCTAATGGTCATCTATGTCGGTTTTTATTTGCGGCGTTTGAGCCCACTATTAGGACTGAGTGTCTTATGGTTTTTTGCCGGCCACCTAATGGAGTCCACCATTTATCCCTTGGAAATTGCGCACGAACACCGCAATTATCTTCCATCCTTCGGTTTTGCCCTGGGTTTAACGTCTCTACTTGCCAACCGTCATTTCATGGCGCAGAGAAAATCCATCATTTGGGCGGTCTCTATTGGGACAATAATCGCGCTCACAGCAGTCACCGCCATGCGCTCTACACAATGGGCCAACCACAACACATTCTATCGCTACGAGGCTGCTCATCACCCTAATTCAGCCCGCATTCAAGCCGGTTACAGCTCGCTGCTATATACTCAAAATCGCTTTGCTGAAGCGGAGGATGCGGCGCACAAGGCGGCAAATTTAGCGCCTTACCAAGCAGGTCACGTGATCGATTTGTTATTGATGGCCGCGCAACAACAGCGACCGATTGATCCATTGCTTAATGTCGAAGTTCTCGATCGCCTACGTAATGGAAAAATCAATTCCACGACCATTTTAATTATGGATCGAGTGGATGATTGTCTTCAAACCACATGCAAATCATTAATGCCCCTCATGGAACAGTGGCTTGAAACAATATTAAAAGAGCCGGATGCTCCTGACCCGGGCTATTTTCAATACCGCCTTGGCCAAATTAAAGCCATACAAGGTCAATACAGCGTTGCGCTTAATTTGCTCCAACAGGCGCATGAAACAGATCGTCAATTCCTGCATCCGTTATTTGAACAAATTAATATATTCCTGAACATTGGCCAAATCGAGAATGCAGAATTTGTTCTCACGGAACTTAAGCGGGCTAATGCTAAGAGCCAGTACCCTCGTGATCAAAAAATCGCTGAAATCGAAGATCAAATTAATCAATTAAAACAACAAAAAAAAATTCGGCAGTCTTCACAGCCATAGCAATGAACATGCTAATCTATAATAATTAAAAAGAACTTAAAGCATGCGCCCTATGATAAAAATTACCCCGCATATATGGGTTACCTCGCATGAGGTCGACTTATATCATGGAATTTTTTCACGATGGTAATTTCAACCGGACCTTATAAGAATGTCAGCATTGTCATTCCTGCTAAAAATGAGGCGCCCAACCTCGACCGGCTTCTTCCAAAAATCGTCGCGCAGTATAGCGACGCGGAAATCATCGTCGTTGACGATGCATCGACTGATGAAACAGCGCAAATATGCAAACAGTATTCTGTAATTTTAATTAGACATCCTTATTCTCTTGGTAATGGCGCGGCGATCAAGTCTGGATTCCGTCGCGCGTCAGGCGAGATCGTGGTATTCATCGATGGCGACGGACAACATGATCCCGCGGACATCAAAAAACTACTTTCCATGCTCGAACAAGGTTTCGATATGGCGGTCGGCGCACGCGTAGCCGGATCTCACACCAGCTTGTGGCGCCGCGCAGCTAATGCGACTTATAACTGGCTGGCAAGCTGGATGGTAAACCGATCCATACCTGATTTGACGTCTGGGTTACGCGCTGCTTATGCGGCAAAATTTAGGGAATTTCTGCATTTGTTGCCCAATGGATTTTCCTACCCCACCACGATCACCATGTCGTTTCTTAGAGCTGGCTACCCCGTGGGATTTATTGATATTGCGACACATAAACGCGAAGGCAAAAGCCATATCAACCCCTTCAGGGATGGCGTGAGATTTTTTCTTATCATTTTTAAAATTGGATCGCTCTATTCACCTTTAAAGCTTTTCTTGCCGTTTAGTTTGTTTTTCTTATTCACCGGAGTGGGTTATTACGCTTACACCTTTCTCGCGCATAATCGCTTTACCAACATGAGCGCGTTATTGCTGAGCGTTTCCGTCCTTATTTTCCTTATTGGCTTAGTGTCCGAGCAGATCACGATGCTGCTGTATAGCCGCCGCGGCGAATAATAACTTTTCCACACTCCACGCGGTTTCTTTTCAGTTATCTCCAAGCACCTTGTATCGAAAAGGATATGTTTTGGAATGGCCCGAGGCGACAGGCACGGGGATATTCAAGTACAAACGATAGGGAGAGTCGGGATATTTTTTTAATATCTCGTTGTTTATAAGCAAGTCATTGCCATCGTAAAACACCCAAGTAAATTTACTCGGGTCAACCTGATCTTTCCCCCAGAGCGATTCCCGTGTAAAGGTCAAGCCGCGAAGCTGCTCGCCATCTTTAATCTTATTTTGCCAGTAAAGTTCAAAAAAAGTAGTGGCTCGATAGCGTCGAAATTCCTCGGGAACGCTATTTTCCGCATATAACAAGTTCACCATAAACTCATAATAGTAATAATACATTGGGCCATACAGCGATCGGTCTTTTATATCGAAAAGAAAAATAGCATTCGCGGGAAGCGACGGCAGGCGCACGACAAAACGTTTCCAAAACGTCGATTGCTGCTGATGCGACTCTTGATAAAGATCTAAATTCAAGTTATTAAAAAAAATAGCCAAAGAGAAAAATAATGCTACGCCGCCGAAGAAAACGCGCAATCGCGCGAGCGATTTTTTTGCCGCACGATTGAAAAGCATAAAGAGGATTGAACCAAGAACCATGGCATACCCAAATTGCGGAATTGCGCCATGACTGCTGGATATCCCCCACGTGACCGGTCTGCGAAAAAACTGGAAAAACATAAGAGGAAAGATTAATAAAATAAGCCCTATATACAAAGCATATTTAGCAAGCATCTTGTCGGTTTGCCAAGATGGGGACTTTCTCCTATCTGAGAAAATCAGCGAAGACTGGTGTTTAAAGAACGATAGCAGCACGATAACGCTTGCAATGGCAACCCCAATAGACCACCAGCTAACGCTGGCAATGTGATCCGCAAATATTACCCATTGAAACAAGAAAATAAACGCCAACAAATCGAGAATACGCCATACATCCAGCAAAAACAGAAAATCGGGTTCATATACACCAGCATAAATGCCATACGACCTATACATAAGTTTATATATGGCGAACGGTATGCTCACCACAATAAAAGGCAACCATTTTAAAAATGCTGTTCTGAATAGATTTGATTTTTTTTCTTTTGTTTGGCTGTTTAGCATGTAAAAAATGACGGCAAAACGTCCAGGCTCGAGAGCTATGACTGCTTCCATGAAAACTGTGTAGGCAATAACGGCTGAAATTAGACTGAGGCCTAAAAATAAAAAAGGGCGATTGCCCTGTATCGCGCGCACGGTAAAATAAAAGGAAAGAATTGCCAAAAGCAAGCCGATCCGATAGTTGATGGCCGAGGCATAAGCAAGCGTTTGATCGAGGTAAAGTACCGCGAGTGTTGCCGCGATAAGAAAAGCCAATAATTTATTTCCAAACAACCGCGAGCATGTAGCATAAAGAAGTAACGGAGAGCCAATTTGAGTCACTGTATTTAGGCTATGCCATGCGACATAATACAAGTCTGAATTCTTATGCAGCCAAAATAGTGGATACAAGAAAATACCTAATGGAACTCTACGCATCTCTATAAAACTAGTATTGAGGAACTCCACCAGTCCATGGCTCGCATAAATCGACATTAACCAAGCATTGTCATCCCACATCGTGCCATGCATTGACCAAACGCGCACAAAACTGGCGCAAGACAAGAACACTATCATTAAGATAAAAAACAACTCTTGGCGATTTTTATTCGATATCGCTGACATAATTATTTAGGACCTCATTAAGTATTTTTTAAAAAATCACGTTACTTCGCACAACAACATGCCTTGAATTCGGGCGCTAAGAAAAATGAAGTTTCGCGCGCAATGGAAATACAGGCATCGCTTGATCTTGTTTTGGCAGTGTTCGATCTAGCCAACTTTTATAACTAATATCCGGAAAGCGTGTGGCTATTTCCTCATTTACCAGCAGTTTTTCATCTCGATAGTAAATAAAAATGCACCGGTTTATATCGACAGGGTGCACACCATGATCGGATGCCAGGTTAATGCTTATTTTTCCAAGTCGCTGGATTTCCCTGGGCGCATGGGCAAAAGGCTCGAAGTCATTAGCTGTGATAATCCTGTATTGATAAAATTCCTTTTTTTTCGCTGATCGGGCATAAAGCAAATTTACAGGAAACTCCATATCGTAATAACGAATATCGGAATACAGATCTTTATTGTTTAAATCAGCAACAAAATATATATTTTGCGCTGGGTATGGAAACCGATTAAGCAACTCGCTTAAAAGTCTCGACTGCGACTGCCACGACGCATAGTATTGATCAATGTTGAGGTTATTAAAGAAAACGCCAACGGCAAGAATCAGCCCCATGAATACTGCGGGTGTACACGCAAACTTTCGGACAGAAATACCGCTCAAGGGTCCGCTCCAGAGCCAATTGAGAAAATAACCGATCGATAATGCATAGCCCATTTGACAAAGCACGGCATGGGTGCTGTCTATGCCCCATGAAATAGAACGACCAATCAGCTGGAAAAACAAAAATATTGGGGCCACCGATATCAGCGCGAACAAAAAAATAATCAGCCTATCCTGTTTCAACGGCCTGGGTTTATTTACCCCACTTGTCTCCACTGCCGTCTGACTATTTGACATCTGAAACATCGTCACGCTTATCACTATGGCGAGAAACGCCATGAGTATCGTTCCCCATTGAATAATAGTGGCATTAAGGCCAAGCACCACCCATGGAAAGAAAATAAAATGCGCTAAAGATATGGCATATAGTTTTAACGCAAGCAGATTCGTGATATCCAGCTTATAGAGTCCAGCATGGACTCCAGCAGTATGCACGGTCAACTTATAGATGATTAACGGCAAACACAGCAACAGAAAAGGGATCATTTTTCGCAGCGCCGCGCGTAAATATTCTTGCCGATGCCATTGTGCCCCTCCAAATAAAAATGCAAACAGCCAGAATCTTAGCGGTTCAAGACACAATGACGCCTCAAGAAAAACATATTGCGCTACTCCCGCTGTTATTAATGAACCTAGAAATAGAAAACGCCTATCCGTTTTATTAATCGAGCCTACGGAAAGCAGTAAAGACACAACCATCAACAAGAGCGATATTCGATAATTAATCGCGGAGGCATAACCTATCGTGTAGTCGAGCGGAAAAACTATGAAAGCGACGCCGGAAAAAAAAGCTAATTGCCCATGTTTAAATAACCGATCGACCAGCGCACAAATCGTCACAGCCGTCAGCGATAGAGCAAGGATATCCAAACTATGCCATATTATAAAAAACAAGCTTGTGTCTCGATGTAATCGAAAAAACCAATAAAAAAAAACTCCAAGGGGTTCGCGCTTCAAGCTTTCAAAACCAATCTTTAAAAAATCGGCAAGAGTCTCGGTGGAATAAATGGAACGAAGCCAGGCATTGTCATCCCAAATGACGTCTTGTATCTGCCAAACCCGCCCATAAGCAACAAAGGTGAGTAATACCAACCAAAAATAACGGTTTCGCAAAACCAAGGGGGTTGTGTCTGATTTATTTTTCCACGGCATACTGTTATAAGTAGCTCAAGCAATCAGCGAACACAATAAAAATAAACCTAAATTCCTTCGTTAATGGTCAAAAGTTGCTTATGCCGAGCAAAACGAACATGCCTGAAGATGATTAGGTAGTCCTGCTTATAAAACTACCGTGCGCTGGGGTTGCCGGGAAACGCAAAAACGAATGTTCATATCTTTTTTTGTAGTAACAGGATGGTCCAAGGCAAGGGTGTGCGCACCTCCAGCACCGTAAACAACGTCCCAACAAAATCGCGAAACTCCCTCACGTTCCAATGCTGAAGATGTCCGGGGGTGTTTCCCCACGATCCGATATATTTTCCACGAATCATGTTAAGCGCGCGCCACAACGGTTCGCGCGGCACTGAAACCATTACATATCGACGGCTGACTCGCGCCAGCTCGCGTAAAGCAAGGTGAGGATCGGTCAGGTGCTCAAGAACCTCCAAGCAAAGAACAAGATCGAAGGACGAGGCTTCGCGGTTTAACTCATAGATGGATTCTTGGCTTATCAAGATATCAGGGTTACGTTGCCGAGCTAGATGAACAAGATCGAAGCGAAACTCGGAGGCTTCAAAATGCACAGCAGTGGAAAACATTTTTCTGATTTTCTGAGTTGAGAATCCTTCGCCGATGCCTATCTCCAAAACCTTGTCCGTCCCCACTCCCGATGCATGCTCGTGCAATAATTCCTCGACAGCGTCATAAAAACGATCCACCAAAAAACGTCCCATTCGGCCTGATTTGGTATATTTATCGCGAAAATTTTCGTTATTTGTCATCTTGCCCCAGCTTGTCTGATGATGTCGCGCGTTTTAATTATTCCACGCAGGGGATTGTTTAGGCTGTGGACGCCAATTGCTCACTCGCTCATTCAGCATCATCTTGTCTTGCTCGCTAAGAAGACTGGCAACCGACTGTGTTGCTTGCTTGGCATTTCCATATCCTGAATCCTGAACATGTCGTGAAGCCAATTGATACCAAAAATAGGCCTCTTTATTGTCACGAGGCACATCGTGCCCCTGTTCATATAGCTTTCCTAAGATAAATTGCGCTGGGGCATAATCCTGTTCGGCCGCCCGATGAAACAACTCAATCGCTGCTTGAGCGTCCTTCGAAACACCGCGCCCATCAAGAAAAATCATCGCTAAAATATATTGCGCGTTTTTTTCATTTTGGTCTCCGGCTTTCCGCAACCAACGTATGGCGGCCATAATATCCGAAGATACACCGATACCATTTGCAAGCATCACTCCTACTCGCGCTTGCGCCAGCGCATGACCTTGGTCGGCCGCCTTCAAATACCAGGCGAAGGCGTCCTTGTCGTTCTTTATTACGCCAAAACCTCGTTCATAAAGTAAACCATAGTTGTATTGAGCAATGGCGTTTCCCTCTCTAGCAGCGGAGTAGATCAATCGCGCCGCCTCATTGTCGTCTTTTTTAACGCCGCGCCCTTCCATATACATCAAGCCTACGTTTAAGCGTGCATCGAGATCACCCTTGGCGCTGGATTGATGGAACCATTTAAATGCCTTGGCATCATCTTGAGGAATATCTGCAAAGCCATTGAGATACATCAACCCTAGCTTGTTTTGCGCCTCGGGATCGCCTTCTTCCGCCAATTTTCGAAACCAACGCGCGGCCATGGCATTAATATTCATGGGCCTTGGTTTAGTGAGCAAAGTCAGACGACCGATCTGCACCGGTTTTTCGGCAAGGAAGCTTTCGTAAAACATCCTCACGAAACTGAAATCAGTTATTCCCGAGTCCTGTACGTTGACTTTATATTTCATGAGGAGGTAATTCGCTGGGCAAGGATGTCGATCATGTGCCGCAAACGTGCATTCGTGAGGCGGCAGAATATAGTCGGGAGGAGAAAAAGTCCGTAAATCCAAATATTGAACAAACCACCGACCGTGCATGGAATGTTCATCAATATTCAATGGAACCGAAAACTCCATGGGACCATATAAGCGGCGCTGCACAGATAAATCCCAGAATGGCGGTTCGGCAATGAGTCCGATAAACATTTCTTGTCGGATGATATCGTTCCCCAGTTGTGGCATATTTTCCTGAAGCTGGGAAAGCACGCTTTGTCTTATTAAATAATCGTACATATAAGCTTTACCCTGCTGAAACCCGGAAACAATAAATAGCGCCGCCAATCCCGATGCCGATAAAACACGGGCGCGGGCGGATGGAATTCTTCCCAAGAGAATCGCGGCCACGACTACAACCGCGAAACCAGAGACATAAAACAACCGACTATTAAACTCTCCTACAGCAGGAAATCTTGCCGCTAGCACATAGGGAACGGCGCCGAGAAAAAATGACAGGGCGCAAATAAACAACAAGAATTTAATATCTAGGTTAGGAGTTCTTTTTTCGGGCAGTGGCATCATGCGAAAAAACACGAAAACCACCAAGACTGATAAAACCACCAACGGCCAGTCGAATGGTTGATGTAATACGAGAAACACATTGTCGGCATGAAAATACAAGGCTCTTGGCAGAAACAGTAAATACTCCAAGAAACCAGAAAGAATAGACCAAACGTCAAAATATAATTGATTATAGCCTTGATAATATCCAGTGGGTTTAAACAAGATGTAGGCTGTCACCGCACAAATTGCCCCAAGGATCCAATAAGGCATAACCGCTTTGGCTAGCTCTCGATAATTATTTCGACATAAACTCCCATACATAACGAGACGCAGCGGTTCCAACATGATTAATGTTGGTAAACCAATCGATAAAATTTGGCAGAAAGGCGCGATGATGAATCGTTTGATTCTACCCGTCTTGCGGGGAGCGCCGAGATAAACCGAGAGCAACCATAAAAACATAAATACGTCGTAAAAATAGTGGCTCACCGTGCCACGGTTAAAATAATATGGAGATAACCAATACAGCACAAAGGCTATAAAGGCCGACACGCGTCCCGCACCGGAGAAACACATCAACCTTCCTATTAAAATCGCATTGGCAAGATGAAACGTCAGCGAGACAAGGGTTGTTGGAAGCGTGGCGTGTTCGCCGAATGCTCGATAGGGAAAATCGAGAAAGGGCCAAAATAAGGGATGACCAACCTGGCTTAAAAAATGGAAAAGCGCTTGGGTGCCATCGACCCGATAACTCCAATACCACACCAAATCGTCCCAGATATAATCGGGCGACATCAAAGGCGCAACCTGGCTACTTAAAATAAATGCAATGAGAATATATGCGCTACCGACATGCCAACGTTTCTTTCCCATCAGAAACGGTGGCAGCGAAGCAACACGCGCGAAACGCATTAAGCGATTACGCCAATCATGAACGGATGAGTCGTGCGTCAATGTTGTACATCGGGACCTTGGCGCGAGATATACTTCCACATGCGCACACGCTGCTTGAGAGCCGCCAGCTCGCTGCTCGGAAGATCGCGTTCAATTTCGATCAATTTCTTGCTTGCTTGAAGCCGTTCCGTTGCGTTGACTTCCTCATCGTAATCAATTGCCTGATACCAAAAGTAAGCCAACCGAAGATCACGCGGAACGCCTAGACCATGCTCATGGATATTCGCCAATTGCCATTGAGCGGGAACAAATCCCTGCGATGCAGATTTACTCAATAGTTCGACTATCTCCGTCGCGTCACATTTAGCGTCGGGATATTTTGCACATAACATGGCCAAATGGTATTGGGCCGCTTTATCATTATTTTTGGCGCCCTGACGAAACCAGTACACGGCTTCACCGATTTGCTGTGAAACACCATGGCCGTTTGCATACAAAAGCCCTAATCGCAATTGCGCCAAAACGAACCCGCCTTGCGCGGCTTTACGATACCACTCCAGCGCTACAGCTTGGTCTTGAGGCACACCCATGCCTTGCTCGTACAGAAAGCCAAGCTGATATTGGCCTCGAGCATACCCGTCGTTCGCCGCTGAAAGTAAAAGTTCCGCCCCGCGACTAACATCTCTCTCGACGCCCTTGCCTTCCAAGTACATATTGCCTAGGTTCACTCGCGCATCACGACTGCCTCCCGCCATGGCCTTGCTAAACCACTCAGCTGCCTTCGTGTCGCTATGGGGTAGATTATAAAATCCCACTTGATACATCTCACCCACGATATTTTGCGAACCCGGCACGCCCAACTCCGCCGAACGCAGATACCAGCGAGCGGTCATTTCTTCTCTATTAAAAGGCTTTGGCGGCACGCTAATTTGAAACGATCCGATGTCAGAAAAGGCTGTAGGCGCAAAAACGCGCTTAGATAGCTCGATAAAATCGAAATTACTTATTTGCTCGTTTTCGCCCATTTCATATTTAGCGACAGCGTATCTATTGGGGCATGGATGTCTGTCGTGCGCAGCTAGCGAGCAATTTTTTGTCCGTGTCGGCAGGAATAAATCAGGGGGCAGAAAATTATTGTTATCATAATAATATATAAATCTCCTGCCATCGATATTCGATCTATTGAGATTTAATGGTACTGAAAATTCGATAGGGGCAATCGATCGATGTTGAAAGGACATGTCTTTTAATTCTGGGTCGCTAACTAACACCACAAAAATATCCTTGTCTTTTTTATTCGTGGATTGTTCCGTTATCCATTGATTTTTTTCAAATCCATGAAGTATGGCCTGGCGTATCGAGTGATCATACAGATAAGCTTTTGCTTGCCCAAAATTAGACACCATAAAAAAACACGCTGCCACGCCCATAGTCAAAACGCGAAAACGCGCTGGTTGAATCAAGGTCAATGCCGCAACCAACATCATCACCAAACCGATTCCTGAAACATAAAATAAACGGCTATCGAAATTCCAGGGAATTGGCGCGCGCCCAGCGAGAATATACGGAACTCCTCCCAAGACCATCAGCAAAAATCCAAACGCCAGAAGAAGCACAGAATATCGCCACGGATTTGTATCGTTAAAATTTTTCAATAGGCGCCATGGCACATAAAACGATAGCGCGATAAAAACCAAGATAAGGGGCCAATCGTGGGGAGTCATCAGAACTGAGAAGATGCTATCCGCATGATATCTTAGCAAGTGCGGCATATAAGCAATGAGTCTGTGCAAACCAATCCAGATATGATTCGGATCGATCTTTAGGTCGTTATACCCCTCGTAGTAGCCGAATGGTTTAAACAAAAAAAATGAACCCACGGAACAAACCACGGCAACAAACCAAAATAAAGAAATCGACTTAAGCAATTTTGCGCGATCTCCTTTGCACTGCATCCAATACACGAATAATCTCAGTGGCTCGAGCATCACCAGCGTCGGCAATCCGAACGAAAGGATTTGGGCACACATCGCGGTAACCGTGCGCGCGGGAGTTTGGCGATTGTTCGGCGCGCCCAAATACACCGAGCCCAAGAAAAAAAGCATGAAAATATCGTAAAAATAATGACTGACGGTCCCTCTGTTGAAATAGTAAGGAGAGAGCAAATACAGCAGAAAAATCAATAAAACGTAAACGCGCGAGAGGTTGGCTAAAGATAATATCCTCATCAATATCAGCGCATTCAACAAATGAAAAACGATCGATAGTAGACTAGTGGGCAACGTGGCATGCGCGCCGAAATAACGGTAGGCCGCGTCCAAAAATGGCCAAAAGGCTGGATGGCCTACTTCGCTCAGAAGCTCAAACAGTCTGCCCGTGCCATCTTTATTGAATGTCCACTGCCAAACCAAGTCATCCCAAATATAACTGGGCGACATGAGCGGCGCGATTTGACTCGCTAAAAGGAATGTTATGAATAGAAAAATAACGAACCATGAATGCTTTCCGCCCTTTTGAAACAAAGGCAGAGCAAAGTCTCGCGCAATCTGCATAGGGAGTGGCAATAATATTCCGGTCACAAAATGGATCAATTACTATCATGCTCGGGAGAACTGTTCCCGCGCATAATACCCACAAGCATAGCAGTTGGGCGCATCGGCCAAGCTAAAATGAGTATTTAAGACAAGAAATACAGGCAGGAAACCCTGTTAGGCTTTTTTCACTGTAGTAGTCAAGGTCCGCACCTACGGCGAGCATTTAAAAAAGTGCTTAAATCGCTTTTTAAGCGCGGGAGAGTTGTATAAAATCGCACAGCCGTGGGGCGGTAGCTCAGCTGGGAGAGCGCTGCGTTCGCAATGCAGAGGTCGGGAGTTCGATCCTCCTCCGCTCCACCATTTTCCTGCATGGACAATCCACCCCCATAATTTTCATCAGCGTCGCGCCAGAAGACCCGACATCATCGCTCACACCCTCCTGTACAAACCATACAAACTTGTTGCACGCATTTATCGGCGCCGCCACCGAAACAATCATATCGGCTCAAAACCAGCATTTAACCGAAATGATGGCGATTTATGACTACACTTATCATTCATGAGAACCAATGAATTCGCCCATTGTGTTTCGACAGCGCAATCAACCAAGCCCATTGCATCGATCACGATAGCCATCGTTTCCGCATTCGGATATTTCGCAGCGTGGTCATTATTGGCTTCGCCATTTGTAAGTTTCCCCGGAGACGATGTCTATGTCGCCACTAAAATTGCGGGCGATCAGCTCATGCGCGATTCGTCTGCTCCAGTTTATTACTGGCTGGCTTATTTGGCCCTGAAATTTTGCGGCATATTCGCGAATAGCGGCGGTTGTGACGCTGGCAAAACCATTTTGCAGTTGGCCATTGCATCAAATGCCACGATTGTTCTATTGCTTGGCATGATTCTCTTCCAGCTAACTAAAAATATATACGTACAATCCATCGGTCATGCAATCTATGCGTTTTCCGCTTGGCCCGTGACTTATCATTTCATGATTTCCTATACCGTCACGACGGCGGCGTTGATCTTGCTCGTGTTCTACTTGATCATCGTGTCCAATCGTAAATCGCGCTTGCTGCCAGGCATCGCGGGCATAGCGGCCGCTCTCGCATTGTGGACATCTCCCGCGGGGCCATTAACCGTAGGCCTATTGCTAATAGCGGTTGGTTTCCTGATGTGGAATGGAAATAGCGCAAAAGATTTATTAAGTCTGTCGTGTTTTGAATTACGACGATTCAGTTTTTTTATAATTAGTTTTTTAGTCGTAGGCTCATTTTTTGGCTATTTCGGATTTCAGCCCTATCTGGATCACTTGCTGCACAATATCAATACCCCCCATTACATTGACGCTTATAAAAAATTTGGCTTTATCCCTGAATCACCATTTTTTAGTTATCTGCATATACTCAAAGTATATGGTTACATGAACTTAATCCTGTTCATCAGCGCCTTGATTGCTGTACCGATCCTTTTAATTAAACCGATCATTGGAGAAGCAGAGAAACATAAAATCCGTGTCGTCCTAGTGTTAACCGGTTTCGTTATCCTGCATGCCTTGCTAATCGATCTGCTGCCAACAACCAAGCTAGCAAGAGCCCATTTCCCCTCTTACCCCGTATCGTTGATCGTAATGTGCCTAATCGGCTTTGCCGGATACAGGTGGGCTGCAAAACCAGTGAATACCAAAATATTATTGGCTGTCTTTCTAGGCGTTACATTGAGCGCCCATGCCTATGAAGGCGTGCGGATTGACAAGGAAACACGCCATGTTCGAGTAACAGCGGAACAATATCTCAACAACGCGCGTGCCACGACCGAATGGTATCTCTTACAAGAAGATCCACATCATGGATTGATGTGGACAACGTTCAACTGGTCCTCGCTTGATATTAAATCAATCCATGTTTCAACCCAGGGGCTTCTTAGCTTGCAAGGAAGATTTAAACCTGGTCAACAACACCATGTCATTCAATTAATCGAAGCCAGCAAAGCGCAGTCTCTCATAGCCAATAAAAATCGAAAACCGATTGGTTTGATACTTGGGCCTCATGGCCCAGGTAGCGGCTTATCGGTGGCCAACCATGCCACCTTCGACGATTTCAATATAAACACGTTCTTGAAACTTGATGTCCTGCGCCCACGAATTAAGGAGATAACCCTGTTACCTTACTATATGCATTACCCGCCATTCCTGTTGGAAGAAGAAATCACCGAAGCACTATATTTTTCAGGCCAAATTCCCGACTACCGTGCGCCTGAAATGGGAATAACTTTAATAAAATTTTAATGCGGCTGGATTAAATGTCTTCGTCGATGCCCAGATTAGATGTTCATTGATTGCCAAGCATGACTAAAAAAAATAGTCGCGATTCGATTTTATTCTACTCATTGCTGGTTTTGCTTGCGGCAGCCAGTTACGCGCACATCTGGACAATAAGTGGCGTGATGTGGGATGACAACGCCTGGTTAATTTCCCTTTATACAACGCCGGATTTAAACGGATTTCTGAATACCGGTTTTGTCGAAATGCGTCGTATACCGCAAGGAATTTTCTTGTATTTACTGTTTTGGCTGCACAAAAATACGGATTTCTATTTTACAACGTGGCACCTTTTAAACATGATCACACAGATTGGAACGCCATTGCTTCTCTACACGACTTGTCTACGTTTATTTAACCGTCAGCAACTGCTGGCGTTCCTTATCGCCATATCTTTTATCGCCTTCCCCATCGATCAAACTTTACCGCATGCGTCCTCGATTAATTATCGTTTAGGACTTTTGCTTTCCATCGTATCTTTTTATTTAACCGTCTTGGCCATACAGAATGAGCGACGCATGCTGGCCTTCGCCAGTGTCGGTCTCGCCGCTGTTTCCTACACCGTGTTCATGGAAGGAACCGTTGCGCTGGAACCAGGACGATTTGCCATCATCGCTTACATACTTAATCATCGGACCAACGCGCGTGGCAAACCTCTTATTCGAGCAACATTGCTTAAATGGCTACCGTATCTGATTCTTGGCGCATCCTTTTCCGTCTATAGGCTGCTCGCCAAATCTTATGGCTCCTACGCCGACATCTACCAACCCAATTTTTGGTTTTGGATGAACGGACAAGACAATATTAATTTATTGGCAATGCTATTACTGTTGCAGTGGGCTATTTTCCTGAGCCATGTCAAGGAGGCAAGTCTCTGGGCGTATGCCCTAGGAAGCCTCGGTTTTGTGGTTCTGTTTGTCTTTTTCCGAACGACATTGAAATCACATCTCCTTGCCTTATCGTCAAAATCCAACCACGCTAATGAACGGCATGTAGGCTGGCACGCATTCTTTATCGGATTAATTCTAATGGTGCCGTCGCTGTTGTTATTTCAATTTCTCGATAGACCTATTACCTGGGGCTTATACAGTAGTCACGGAGCGATCGGGCAATTCGGTTACGCGCTGGTTCTGGGTTCTTTGTTGTTCTTGCTTTTAAAGAAAATCGCTGGGAAGGGAAAATCTTGGGCCCCGTATTGTTATGCTGCCGTATGTTTTCTTTTCGCGGCGGGAGTTTTTTTTAACAACTTAAACCTCGATCTTTACCGAGCCTCGCATAAACAGCTCAACAAGTTTTGGGCGGCATTTGTGCAGCGATTTCCCAACTTGCCTCCAGAAGCAACATTTTTGCTTGATGTCAGAATTGACTCAATCTATCTTCCGCAATACCACGGCGCCTACGAACTTCCGCTGAATTTATTGTACGCGACTAGCCTTGAACCGGATAAATTTCGACGTTTTCGGGTCGTGATGCCAAATGAAATAGCGGATGTATTAAAGAGCATTCAAAACCTCACCCAATTAAGACAAGCGCATATTATGCGGCCTACGGCTTGGGGCACGGACAAGATAGAAGCTGAAAAATTCATAGCAATTTACTATGACAAGTCGGGCTTATTGGTCAACAAAGAGATTGCGCGGAAATTCCCCGCTAGCCCCTATCGCATAATCGTGGATAAAAATTTTCCCGAGTTGCCAAAGGGAGAATTGATCCATCCGTTAAGATATAAGGCGCTCAAAAAATCTTGATGCGTTCCAACTTGAATATCTAATTTAAATAAATTTAATTTTCCGTGATGCGAACAGCAACATGATCAAAAGCAGAAAACCATGACGCCAACGTGAGATATTTGTTTTTCCATACGCCCGTTCACGGTAATTGATGGGCACTTCGATAAACTTGAGGCACATGCGAGATGCTCCAAAGATCAGATCGAAATCGCCGAAGCTATCGAACTCACCGAAATAAGAACGGTTCCGCGCCAACCATTCGTAGTTTTCCCTAGAAATAACTTTAGTGCCGCACAGAGTGTCCTTAAATCGCTGGCCGAGGACAAACGAGAAGGCCGTGGCAAAAAATTTGTTACCGAGCAAATTGGCAAAACGCATGGCCCTTTTTTCCATCGGGTAAACCAAGCGGCTGCCATTGATGAATTCACCCTTGCCTGAAACGATCGCATCGTAAAATTTAACCAAGTCCTCGGGCGATACCGTCAAATCCGCGTCGAGAATCATTAGAATATCGTTACGCGCCAGATGAAATCCTTTTCGCACGGCATCCGCTTTTCCTATGCCATCCTGTTGGGCAATTACCATATTCCGCTGTGTGCGATAACGGTCATGGATATCGCGGATTACCTTCCAAGTGTCGTCTTGCGAGCCTCCTTCGACAAAAATCAGTTCATCGTCTGGGCCCATCCGCGGAATACGCTTGACGATGCTCTCGATATTACCTGCCTCGTTGCGCGCTGGCACTACGACGGATACCGATGGACGCCAAGTCTTTTGACGTTCTATTAATGGTCTTGCCACCAGGATGTTAGCCAGCGAAAACGCGCGAAAAAAAGGTAATGGCGCTAAATAACGATTAATTATTGCTCCAATTAAAGGAACATAAATTGGCAACAAAACCTTGCTATCACGTCGAATCACCTCAAAATTTTCCAGCGTCAGGAGATTGTCAACATCTTCATGGGACAACCAATTCAACTCAGAAGTCCTTCGGCGCCATCCAAGCTTAGACGCCAAATTCATAAGAGCTTTCCACAAGCTACTATAATAAATAATAATGATGCGGGTGCGTGAGTCGCATGACCGATAAAGCTGCCGTAACAAACCTTGTATGTCGCGCTCATAATGGACAAGGCCATTCAATAATAAGTAGTTCGGCGCATGCTGTTTAATCGAGGTCATGTCAACACGATGCGGAAATTCCGCCGAATTAGCAACGATGGATGGATCACGAAATGCGACCGAACCTTGAGGGAAATCTCGAATCAAGAGATCCGTGCTGGGATCAATTTCGATCACAGTATTGTGCGGCAACACATACAAACCGATATATCGGGCAAGAAGCTTATAGAAATATTTCTTCATTTTTTTAAATTATGGAAATACCTAAAAACCAAAATTTCGGCAGCTGTTTCCATCGCCCCATCTCTAGCTGGAATCTACTGTTAAATGTAGTTGATCCGTAACGCCAAGGAAAAGCCTTTCCTTTTAATAATGGCTATTTGAGCATCCGTGCATCATCAGACATGAATTTCAGCCATACATACAAATTGATCGGCAATACGCTGCTAACAGCGACTATTCTTGCCGCCATCGGTTTTTACTTTTGGCTCAATTGGTCGTCAGAATTGCCGATATTAGGCGGGGATCACGCTTACTTATTATTGATGACCGACTGGCTGTCCTCCTTCACCAATTCGAATAGTGGTTTTTCACCGCCGCCAGTCATCTGGAATTATTCCCCGCCGCTTTACCCCTTGTTGCTGGGTTTGGCCGGAGGCTCCAGCAGTCATGTTCCTATCACCCATGCAATAACTATTACATTTTTGATGCTGGCGCTGATCTCATACGTTTTATGGGCACGGCATGAAACAAACAATTCCACCCTGCCACTAGCTCTTGCCGCGGTCTTTGCGCTACTTCCAGTAACTTTTTTTCAATCTTTTGGAATCTTGACCGAGAACTTGTACTTGTCGCTCAGTCTATTAGCTATCGGGCTCGCCGCTAAAAAAGACATTTCCCTGACTAGGCTTTACATCGCCGCGTTCGCCGTAGCGCTTGCCGCATTAACACGCATGGTCGGGGTCACCTTGATTCTGGCGTTCGCCATACATGTATTTATACATCGTCGCGACCGATGGATACGCTTATCGCTCATAAGCGTGGCGCCGCTGTTGTTATGGAGCATCCTAAAGCGGTCGTCTGCGGATCAAACCGGGTATCTATGGATCCTATCCAACATACTGGAAACGAAATCATTCGCCAATTTCCTATCGAGCCAACTTTTAACCCAAGCCCAAGGTCTTTGGGCGGGATGGATCATAAGCTTCGATCATGACCCATCGCTTAACACGATGATAGTTGGATCGGTGATCGGCGCACTATGTCTGGCTGGAACCTTTCATCGCGCCTATCTGAAAAAATTTGATGCGATTTATTTACTTTTATACTTTGCGCTGCTTTTGATGTGGCCGTTCACGCAAGCAGCCGATACCAGCCGTTTTCTTTTTGTGGCGTTTCCCGTCTTATTACTACACGGTTTAAAGTTGACGCAACTCGTTACGTCACGCTTTTCCCCGCTGGCCGCAGCCATGTGCGTAGGCGTTTATTTTATTGCGATTATATTGATCGTGGTTCCCGCCGAAGGCTTGATTTATCAGCGGCTGAAAATGGGGGGAGAAAGCGAAAATAAACAATACTCAAAATCGATCTATTGGTATTCGGGAAAAAATACCGAGCAGGACATTGCTCATAATCGAATCAAGATAAGTAGCTATAAACTATTCGTCTCATCATGGCGCAAGCTCGATGAAATTGTCCCCAAGGATGAATGCGTGTATAGCGTCGATCCTACTTGGTTGATGTTATACGCCCAACGACGCAGCTACTATCCACCCCTGGCTTCCACAAAAGATCAGTTTCTCCGTCAAGCTGGCGCCTGCCGTTATTTTTATGTCGCATCCTATACACGCGGTCCCTATGAACTTTTTTATCCGCTAAATTTTTTAACGGAAGGCCAAATTGTTATAATAGACCGGGCCGACGAACCAAATAATCATCCCATCATTGGCATGTTGATAAAACTGCCGAAATAAAAATAAGCCTTTCCCTGACCCAAACTCTGTGATGTGCTGAACTTTATTGGCCACATTTTAACGCTTGCCTAATGCACCACGAATTGCGCGCTTCTTTTATAATTACGTAATTGATTGACAATGAAGAATACCAACATGAAAAAAAATCCCGCCAATGTCACAGTTACTCCTATGTATACACTCATGGGTTTAAGCCTGAAAATCACGATATGTTCGCCCGCCGCAATCGGAACCCCTGTAAAAATTCCGTTTGCTTGAATCGGCGCCACTGATTTACCATCAACACTCACTTTCCACCAGGGATCATATCGCAAACCCGCCAACAGAAAGCTGGCATCTTTCGCGCGCACAACGATCTTCCACCCTTTCTCTAATGGCGTCGCCATGATCTCTCCTATGGAGCGCTGTTTTTCGATAATCGTATTAGGATATTGTTTATTTATTTCCCTTGAGAATAAATTCCGCGGCAGGAATCCTGTCGGCTCCCAATGATCAACGAAATGATCCACGACATGGCTTATACCCAATACATCATTTATCAATGAATCAGTGTAAACAATACGTCGAGGGAAATAGAACATGCTGGGTGCGCGCCCGTATTTGAATAATTGATAGGCTTCATCTTCATATAGTAATTTGGCATTCTCGCGAAACACTCTTTCCCAAGGATCCAAAACAGCGGACCGCCAAGGCGTGTTTCGCGTAGGTTCTGATTTCATTCGAAGTACATATTGAATCGAGAACACGTCAAATAGCGCTGGATGCAAAACACTGTAGTCGCCATGGGCCCGAAAATCGCGTGCTCCCCCGCGCCAATTTAGAAGCTCGGTATATCTAATCCCATCAGGGATAATGCTCGAATACCCGCTGGTGATGGCAATGCCCGCCAAAATCGGTCTATTTGGTATCCATTGCTGAGATAAACCGCGGGAAAATATTTCCGCGTTTTTTGTCTCTGCATAAGCAGCTTTTCTATGCGCTTCAAAAGGCATATCCAGATGTAAACGATACTGACTAAAATCAGCGCCATCCTTAACTAGCATGGCCTCCACGGCGTCGTGATCAAGCACGGCGCGGGATGCCGTGAATGCTCCATTCGACATCCTCTCGCTCTCGCGAGCGCCTGAGTAAAACAAAATGGCATCCGCAAGCGTTATGGACATGAATCCTGCGATCAAAACAATTTTTACAAAATGAATTTTCTTCTTGGAGTGAAAAATGCTCGTAGCAACAATGTAACAAATGGTAATTACTGCCGCCGCAAAAATAAAAATTCCATGATTGAGAACAGCGGTCTGAAACGATGCTTGATGTAGCGCATAAAACTCCCCCATCGGGATCCGCGATCGCTCGAAAAGATATTGCACTACTTTCTCCGGTAACCCGACCCTGCTTAAAACAAACGTCGCAATCGCCGCCACGCAAAGGTAAATCGTAAAGATCATCTGCGTGCGGCGCGTTTCAATGATTTTGAAAAATGCTTGGACAAACAAAACTGTCGAAAATAATCCGAGCAACACAGTGGCCCTGCCATATGGGACGTCGGTACCCAAATGGATCGCATAAAGCAGCAGAGCACCCGTTTCTGTCGTGACGGCAAGAATGATCGCCACGTATCCAACGCGCCAAAACCATGATCCTTTCAAAAAGACGATCCCAAATAGGGCAACAATCGTTACAAAAGATCCTTGATAGGCGCTGAACGATTCCCACGCTGACCATCCATCTTTCCAGATTGGCCACCATGGAATTATTTCATGGCGTGTGACACCCAGCGCCCCAGCGATATCGGCCGATATGCCCATATCTGGATAATGCCATCCGAATAAACTTGGGAAGATAAGCCGTAATAAATACACTGGTTCGACAATTTTGGTTGCAAGTGACTGAATTCCGAATAAACGGTCGCCGACACCTCCGCCATGCGTTACTAGATTGTCAACAACTGGAATCAGATAATACGAAGCCAAAATTGCCGCGCAGCCAAGCGAAGCAACAAAAACAAGTAAATTAAGACGTCTGTATTTCTTGTCAGGAACGAATAAACAAAATAAAAATGTGAGCCATACCGTGTATATCGAAAACTGTAGTTGTCCATAGGTAAATTGGAACCATAAGATCACGGTGATGCATGCCGCATTTCGCACCGCTGACACCGGACGATTGACATAAAACCAATACCAGACCCATGGAATCGTGAGAAATACAAACTCTGTACTGGTAAATTGTCTAGCAAAGAAAAAACCAGTCGAAAAAACATACAGCAGAGCCGCGACCATCGTTATCCACGCCGACCGCTCAGGCAGGAGAACGCTTATCAAACGATAAACGCCCCAAAAACTTCCGCAAACCACGAGCACAGACCAAACACTTAAAAATTGAAGATATTGATTGCTATTTAGCAATAATGCGGCGATTACATGCAACGGGCTAACCTGAAAATTCGGATCGCCCATAAACCGCGCTCCAGACCATATGTACGGCACCCAATATGGAATATGGCCCTTCTGAATGGTTTCGAGAAAATACAGCTGCATCGGGAGTATGATGTCCCGATTGTCGATATTCGACTCGAAAATAAATCGGCGCGCGCCTAGCCAGTCATCGATAAAAAAAATAGCGAGTGCTAGTAGCCCCACTAGCAAAGGAAGTGCTGTCCTAATTCTTTGTTGGAATATCATTCAGTCACATTTTCAATGCCGCTGCCCATGGAAACCGCTGTGCGTTCATCAGGGATCGAGTCCTTGAATTTCCCGTCTTTGTTATAGAGTTTGGCATTCTCATTTAGAGTGGCGCTTGACAGCAAGAATATACGCACCTTAACTCAAATACCGGCATTTCTACACGTCAGGAACACAACAAATCTGCTATAAGTTTAGGGTGAACTAAAAAATAAAATGTCTGATTCCCATTAATTTTTTAATTAAGGCACGAAACCTTTCATGAGCGCTGTTCCTCGGCACCAACGCCTTTGGCTTTATCTGCTATTCGCCTTTTCCGGGTTCTCCGGCCTGATCTACGAATCCATTTGGAGTCACTATTTAAAACTGTTCCTGGGCCATGCCGCTTACGCTCAAACCTTGGTGCTCATGATTTTCATGGGCGGTATGGCTATTGGAGCATGGTTACCGAGTCATTTTGGAGTTCGCTGGAAGAATTTACTGCTTCGCTACGCGACGGTCGAAATAATTCTTGGGCTATGCGCGGTCATATTCCATAAGCTGTTCATTAACGTCACGGATGCTGCTTACGATTCGGTAATCCCTATGCTGGGGTCGCCATGGACGGTAAATCTTTTCAAATGGAGCCTGGCGGCGATTTTGATTCTCCCTCAATCGATATTGCTCGGCATGACCTTCCCATTAATGAGCGCGGGCCTCATCCGTCGTTATCCCCAGACGCCTGGCGCCAGTCTCGCCATGTTGTACTTCACTAATAGCCTTGGCGCCGCCATCGGCGTGCTGGTTGCAGGATTCGTCCTCCTCGAACAGGTTGGCCTGCCAGGAACCATACTCACTGCCGGATTAATTAATATTGGCGTCGGCTTGGTGGCTTGGTTATTCGCGCGCGGGGCTTCCGAACCATCGTCTCGGAATTCGCACCGAAACTCCACTCGCGCCAAGAAACCGGCCTTATGGCGAATTTTGATCGCTGCCTCGTTTCTGACAGGCGCCGCCTCGTTTATATATGAGATCGGCTGGATACGAATGTTGAACCTGGTGCTCGGCACCTCGACCCACGCGTTCGAGTTGATGCTGAGCGCGTTTATTATCGGACTGGCGCTTGGTGGTTTGTGGATAAAGCATCGCATTGACCGGCTTGCACAACCCGTGCAATTTCTGGGATGGATACAAGTCATCATGGGAGTAATGGCGCTGATCACAGTGATCGCCTACAACAGTAGCTTCGACATAATGCAACTGCTTATGCGTTCCGTCACCGCCACCGATAGCGGCTATTTACTTTTTAACCTGGGAAGCCACGGTATCGCCCTACTCATCATGGTGCCCGTGACATTTTGCGCGGGCATGACCTTGCCATTGATCACGCACACGTTATTACAGAACGGCTACGGCGAAAAAAGCATAGGCGCCGTTTACGCCGCCAATACGGCTGGCGCCATCGTTGGCGTGTTCTTCGCGGTACATGTTGGAATGTCTACGCTCGGACTTAAAGGATTGATTACCGCTGGCGCTGCGCTCGACATGGGGCTGGGCATCGCCTTGCTGGCAAGCTTGATCAAAAACGACGATCGATGGTCGGCATTAATCGCCGCATGCTTGACTATCGCCGCTCTCGTCGCCGTCACAGCTGGTGTGCAATTCGACCGCTACAAGATGGCGTCCGGTGTTTTTCGTCATGGTCATTTTCACACGCCGGAGTCGACCGAAATTATTTTTCATAAAGACGGAAAAACAGCATCGGTCGATTTGCTCAAGAGCGCCGATGGCAGCATCAGCATCGTTACTAACGGTAAACCGGACGCTAGAATCGTCATGGCCGATAACGCGCCTCCCAGCAATGACGAGTCGACCATGATCCTGGCCGGCAGCTTGCCACTGCTTTTCAACCCCGAAGCACGCGTCGCGGCGAATATCGGCATGGGTTCTGGATTAACGACACATGTGCTATTGAACAGTCCGAACCTAGAGCGGGTGGACACCATAGAAATCGAACCAGCCATGATTGAGGCCGCTCGCGGATTTCGTCCGCGCGTTGAGGCTCCCTTCAGCGACCCGCGCAATCACTTTCATATCGACGACGCCAAATCGTTCTTTTCAGCCAATAAAAGCCAATACGATATTATCGTTTCCGAGCCATCTAATCCTTGGGTCAGTGGCGTCTCTGGTCTTTATACCGATGAATTCTATCGACGCGCGCGCACGCATCTTCGTTCGGGAGCGCTGTTTGTGCAGTGGCTGCATGTGTACGAAATGGATTTTGATCTCGTTGCTTCGGTAATGAAGGCCATAGGGCGAAATTTTTCTGATTACGTTTTATACGCCGCCAATGACGGTGATCTTTTGATCATTGCCGTCAAAAGCGGCAAGGTTCCCGCCATCGATAAGCACAATATGGATCGCGTAAATCTAACCCAGACCCTGCGCCGTATCGATATTCATACATTTGAGGATATTCAATCGAGACGCATTGGCGATAGAACACTGCTGGAACCTTTATTTATTTACACGTCCATACCAGTCAACTCCGACTTCTTTCCAATCCTCGATTTACAGGCCGTACGCGCGCGCTTTATGAAGCATCAAGTTACGGAGATGACCTTATTGGGTGCGGAAACATTACCAGCATTGGAAATGTTAGGAGAAAAAGATCATTTCATCGAAAATCGGATAACGTCTTCCGATTATTTTTTGAGTTCACGACGAACTCATGCGGCAATAACAGTACGAAATTTATATACCAACGGCGCTTCTCATGCGGGCAATAAATTAGAACCGTATTTGTTACGCGATGTGTTGTTTACCTTGCGGTTAGCTAATGACTGTCGAGGAGCTTTTGTATCGGATTTGTGGCTCGACAGTGTATCTAACGTAATGAACGCGATAGTCCCCTACTTAAAGCCGTCTGAAACTCAAATGATATGGCGCCGTCTTAGATCATCAGATTGTTATCAACGGCTGCAAGCTGTGCAACAAGACGTATTTACTTTGTTTGGAGCAATTGGAAGACGCGATGCACCGCTCATGGCTGCGCTTGCCGAGAAGCTCCTGAAAAACGACAAGCTGCCTCGCGAACGAGATGAGTATCTGCTGGCAACGGGCATGCTCGGATATCTAGTGGACAAGCAACCCGAAAAAGCTCATCTCCTTTGGAAATCATACGCTCCACGCACGCTCGGCACGCGAGCGCCAAGCATCCTTCTACGTTTACTGTGGTCACTCAGCGTGTAACATAGCCAAAGCTAGTGACTTGGAAACAAAAATAAAAAAACCCGATTTATATCCGTTGCTTGTCGTTACACTGGCAACGCTGAGCTACGTCGGAATTCTCACGTTACACGATATATATCTGGACGATAACTGCTGGCTGTTGAGCGCTCATGTCGCTAATGGCTTACAGGATTTCCTTGCCAATGGCTTTGCTCAACTTCGACGTGAACCATTGGGAATATTTATATATTTCTTTTTTTTGCCTCAACGCTTAATGGGTGACCAAGCATTTTTGATCTGGCACGGCATAACCTTGGCTGTACAAATAGCAACACCCGTGGTTCTGTACTATTTCGTTTTTAACTTGGCCCAGGGGCGACGCGATATAGCTGTTTTTGTAGCGGCGACCTCAGTCATCATCACGCTCGATCAGACAGCACCGTTCTTGGCGGCTATTAACTATCGGATAGGACTGCTCCTGGGATTATTCTCGCTATACCTGACTGAGCGCGCCATACACAACAAACGGATCGATCGTAAAAAATTAGCCATGGCACTACTCATCAGTAGCGTGGGTGAATATATCTTCATTGAAGGCGTCATCGCCTTTGAGCCGGGGCGGCTGTTACTTTTGTGGTTCATCCGGCGCCGATTTGATAAATCGGCTTCCGTCAGTATGAAACAGGCGCTCATCACGTGGCTTCCGTTTGTCGTCATCACGACCCCCTTAATTATCTATAAGCTGCTGTACAAACCTTACGGAATCTATGAGAACTTATATTCTACCGGTCTTGGGTACTTCACCAATTGGTCCGCGGTGCAGGACATGCTTCAACTGTTCATGCTCGGTCACTGGCGCCTCCTGCAAGATTTTGCGGCGCATAAAACGCCACTGACAATAATCTTTTCCTTGGTAGCTGGCGCCCTCACACTGCTCATTTTAATGCGAAAAGAGGCGCGCCAAACTTTCTCCCGCGTCACAGAAGATTCTAAACCTCAACGTACGAATAACGGCTGGACAGATGGACCAAGATTTATTTTGATCCTCGGAATCATCTTACTGATTTCCCAAATCGTTTTTTTTGGATTCGCCGGACGTTTTCCCAGTGTTGGTGACCGAACGACTTATGCCATACTGATGCAACCAGGTTATGCCATGGTTATCGGTAGTGGAATTTGGTGGTTTATTAATCGATTTCTCATTGGGTCTCTGAAAATTAAACCGCTGCTGTCACGAATCTTGTTCGCTGCACTCTCGGGTCTAGGCATTTATTACAATAATCTAAATCTTGATGTATATGCCGCTGCTTCGTTACGCAATGATGTTTTCTGGCAAACGTTTAGTAAGCGCTTCCCTCAGCTTCCTGAAAAAGCGGATTTTTTTATAGATGCCGCGCCATCCCCTTATGCAGGAGGTCAACCGACATTTTTTAAAATGGAAGGACTCCATGGAGTCTGCGGATACGAGCTACATCTTGAACAGCTTTATGCCGGCCATAATGACATTGCCGCTTCTCGTCGGTATCGTGTAGTCACAGTTAGAAGCTTTGCACAAGCTTTCCGACATGAAGGGCCGTCAATATTGAAAATGGATCTTCAGCTTTTCTCTAATTTCGGTATGGATCTGCTTCATCCTGCCGAACTGATCGTTGTCTTTTACAGAGACGGGGAATTACTAGTAAATCGAGAAATACTCGAGCAATATCCGACCGCTCCCTATCGCCTCTGGGCGGACAAACCACTGCCCGCATTCGCTGCTCCCCGGGAACGTGCAACAAAATGATGCGAGCACTCTCCATCTGATAGAATCTAATGCATGGCCCCGGTAGCTCAGTGGATAGAGCAGCCGCCTCCTAAGCGGCAGGTCGCACGTTCGATTCGTGTTCGGGGCACCAGTTAGAGGCGCGGCATTCTCTATATAAGCGCCGCCTCAAAATTTGAATTAAGGGAGACGGCTGTGCTGGATGTGACCAATCTGGAATGCGTGCGCGGCGATAGGCCGCTATTCAGTCGGCTGTCTTTTCAGTTGAAGCCGGGCGAGATGTTGCACGTCACTGGCAAGAATGGCAGCGGTAAAACAACTCTGTTGCGCACTCTCTGCGGATTGACGCAAGCGGTAACCGGCGAGATTCGTTGGCAAGGTTGCGCGATCCATGAGCTCGGCGACGAGTATCGTCGTCATATTTCCTACGTCGGTCACAGCAACGGAATCCAAGGTGAGCTCACGCCCGAGGAAAATTTACGCGCGGCAGGTTGTTTAAGCGGAAAATCACATGCAACGTTGATCAAAGATACACTTCAACGTTTGGGCCTGGCTGCTTACCGATATTTTCCGGCAAAAATTTTATCGCAAGGCCAAAAGCGCCGCCTTGCCTTGGCGCGTCTCGTGATTCAAAAGAAACCGTTGTGGATTCTGGACGAACCCTTGAGCGCACTGGACGTCAACTCGGTCGATCTCATGACGGAATTGCTGACGGAGCATCTCGCCAAAGAGGGATTGATTATTTTAACGTCGCACCAAAAAGTAGATATCGCCAAGAAAAAAATAAACCGCGTGCAACTGGATTAACGTGCCCTCTCTTCTGAACGCCATGAGCTGCATTTTTCGGCGCGACGTCACCGTCGCGCTGCGCCGTAGCACCGACATACTCACGCCTTTAATTTTTTTCATTATTGTTGTCAGCCTGTTCCCTCTGGGCGTGGGACCGGAACCTTCAGCACTACGCAGCATCGCCCCGGGCGTCATTTGGGTCGCGGCGCTGTTGGCCACCATGTTGTCGCTCAATCGGCTGTTCGCCAACGATCACGCCGATGGCACGCTGGAACAATTGGCGCTCTCGCCGCATCCACTGACTGTGCTGGTTCTCACTAAAATCGCCGCGCACTGGGCGCTCACCGGTTTGCCGCTGGTGCTTATCTCGCCCTTGCTTGCGGTTCAGATGCATTTACCCGAGCATGCCATCGGCGCTTTGGCGCTGTCGTTGTTGCTGGGCACGCCGGTTTTGAGTTTGCTCGGTGCGGTCGGCGCCGCGTTGACACTCGGGCTGCGCGGAGGCGGCGTTCTGGTTTCGCTGCTGGTGTTGCCGTTGTATACTCCGATCCTGATTTTTGGAGCTGGCATCGTCACCGGCGTAATCGCGGACATAGACATCGAAGCACAATTTTCCCTGCTTGGTGCTTTTTTGGCCTTGGCCTTGACCTTCGCGCCCTGGGCCACCGCCGCTGCCTTACGCGTTTCTTTGGATTAACTCATGCATAAATACGCTTCGCCTAAGTTTTTTTATGCCTTGGCTGGACAACTTACCCCGTGGCTGGCGGCGCTCACGGCGATATTACTAATTTCAGGCGTCTATCTTGGCCTATTCATCGCGCCCGCCGATTACCAACAAGGCGAGAGCTATCGCATCATGTTTATTCACGTTCCGGCGGCGTGGATGTCCATGTTCATTTATATGATGATGGCCGGAGCTGGCGCCATCGCGCTGGTATGGAATATCAAGCTGGCGGAAATTTTTTCCAGCGTGTGCGCGCCGATCGGCGCTTCTTTCACTTTTCTCGCCCTGGTCACGGGCTCGTTGTGGGGCAAACCGATGTGGGGCACCTGGTGGGCCTGGGATGCGCGCCTGACATCGGAACTTATCCTGTTTTTTCTGTACATAGGCTACATGGCTCTACAGGCTAGCATCGACGATCCGAGACGCGCGGCGCGCGCCGCCGCCATTCTGGCGCTGGTGGGCGTGGTGAATATTCCCGTGATTCATTTTTCGGTGGAGTGGTGGAACACCTTGCATCAACCCGCGTCCGTGACCAAAATCGGCACGCCCTCGATTCATCCGAGCATGCTCGCCCCGCTCTTATTAATGATATTCGCCTTCAACGTTTATTTTTTCACGGTGGCACTCATTCGCATGCGTAATGAGATTCTCGAACGCGAACGGCATACCTCGTGGGTATCGCAGGCGCTGGAGTCTGAAGCATGAACTGGTCGCAATTCTTCGCCATGGGCGGATACGGTTTTTACGTATGGAGCAGTTACGGCTTGGCTGCGCTCATTTTGATTCTGAATCTTTATATACCCTTACACCGCCGCAAAACCGTGCGTCGATTGTTACGCGAATTTCTACGACTTAAGGAGCAAGCACGATGAAAACCCGGCACAAACGTTTAGCCATCATCATCGCTGGCGTCGCTGGCCTCACCATTGCCGGATTGCTCGTGCTAAACGCTTTTCGCAATAATCTGGTTTTTTTCTACTCTCCGACCGAAGTCTTGGAAGGCAAAGTCGCGGTCAATAAAAATTTTCGCATCGGCGGCATGGTGGAAAAAGGCAGCGTACGCCGTTCCGCCGACGGTCTTAAAGTCGACTTCATCGTAACCGATCTCAACAAACGCATGCCGATACATTACGAAGGCATCTTGCCGGACTTGTTCCGCGAAGGTCAGGGAATTGTCGCTCAAGGCCGTCTGCAAGCAGACAATACTTTTATCGCTTCCGAAGTGCTCGCCAAACACGATGAAAAATACATGCCGCCAGAAGCCGCACAAGCTTTAAAAGGCGGTGCGTTTGCCGCTGGTAAAGAAAAAAATAAACCATGAAAAAATTTATTATTCCGCTGGCCATATTCGGCGCCATCGGCGGGCTTCTCATGTACGCCCTGTACTTATCGATGAAGGGCGAGTATTCGCCACGCGACATCCCTTCGCCACTCATTGGTAAGTCATTGCCCGCCTTCACGCTTGCCACCGTGGCCGATCCCGCGCGCAAGGTGAGTCGCGACGACATGCGCGGCCGCGTTTATCTTTTAAACGTGTGGGCGTCCTGGTGCGTCGCCTGCCGTCAAGAGCATCCCTTCCTCAACGAACTTAACCAGCGCAAGATGGTGTCCATCATCGGCTTGAACTACAAAGATGAACGCAGCGCCGCCATGCAATGGCTGGCGAGCATGGGAAATCCATATGAACTAAGTCTTAGCGATCAGGATGGAAGACTTGGAATCGACCTCGGGGTTTACGGCGTGCCAGAAACTTTCGTCATCGATAAGCAAGGCGTTATTCGCTACAAACAAATCGGACCGATTACGCCCGAAGCCTGGGAACAAAAGTTGGCGCCGTTAATAAAAGAATTATCCTAAGCGACCCTCGTTGCTTTTGTCCAAATGTCGAGCGGCCTGCGGCCGCGCATTAATTGCGGTTTCCGCACCGCGGGCAGGTTTCTTTCTTTGCTCGTGCAAAGAAAGAAACCAAAGAAAACACGCCCCGAAGCCCACGAAAGCTTCCTCCGTTCCTCGCCCCATCGGGCGCTCGCTAACTCGCCGATCGCTGAAAAACGCGATTCGGGCTCGAACAGAGCTCGCTTAAAAGCTCCCGATGGGGCTGCGGTACTCGGCGTGGGCTACGGGGTTAAAAATGTAGAAGAACTAATAATAAACTTTAAAGATAATTTAATTATTTTTTAAACACAGCGACTGCATCACGCCGTTCCGTATTTCGTCTCGACCATTATCCCGATTTCTTTCAGCAAAGGCGTGGGCAAAACACCGCCAGCGCTAATGATGACCGCATCGTTTTTTATTTGAATCAGCTTGCTAACATGATCAAGCACAACCTTGTCGGTTTCAATTTTTTTCACGCTCGATTGCAACAACACTTTAACGCGCGCTTGTTTTTCTGCTTCCTGTAAACGCTGACGGTTCTTTTCCTTCACGCGGCCAAAGGCCTCGCCGCGATACGATAACGTCACCGTCGTTCCTGGCTGCTCGCCTATGGCCAATGCCGCCTCGAGCGCGCTGTCGCCACCGCCAACCACCAACACATGCTGATGTCGATATTGCTCCGGATCGATGAGGCGATAAACGACTTTAGGCAGCTCTTCGCCTGGCACCTCGAGTTTACGCGGCGTGCCGCGTCGGCCAATGGACAGCAGGATGGTTTTGGTTTGATAAGCATTGCGCGAGGTCTTAACAACGAATCCATTTCCATTCTTGGCAATGGATTCCATGCGTTCGCTGAAATTTATTTTTAGATTGGTTTTCTTTACCGCTTCTTGCCAAAACGCCAGCAAGGCCTCCTTGCTGATTTCATTTATCTTCACCTTACCGAGCAGGGGCAAATTCATCGGTTTGGTCATGACCAGCTTGTTGCGCGGATAATGATAAACCGTGCCACCGAGAGAATCTTCTTGCTCGAAAGTGACAAAACGTAATTTTTTTTCCAAGGCCGCGAGCGACGCGCCCAATCCAGCAGGTCCCGCACCGACAATAACCACGTCCAGCGGCGCATCGCCGCTTTTCTTTTTGCGTATCGACTCGATCGCCTGGCGTCCTTGCTCCACGGCCTTGCGAATAAGGCCCATGCCGCCCAATTCGCCAGCAATGTAGATGCCCGCGACATTGGTTTCAAAATCAGGATTGACTTGCGGAATATCCACGCCGCGCTTGGCGGTGCCGAACACCAAGGAAATGGCATCGTGCGGACAAGCATCGCGGCAAGCGCCATGTCCGATGCATACCGCGGGCTTAATGAGATGGCCTTTGCCTTTAATAAGACCGATGGCTTGTTCGGGACAAGCCGTGACACAGGCGCCCGAGCCAATGCAACGCGTGGGGTCGAACACAGGATGCAAGGAATTCGGTTCCGCCAAACCCGATGCCACCGATTCTTTCAATTGCGCGCTATGGTGTTGTTCTTTTTTTTTGTGACGACGTAAATAAAAAAATAACACCAGCGCCAACGGTAGGAGATATAGTAGATAAACCATGGTATTTAGCGTCTCAGGGCTACAAGTGTCCTTTTGGCCAACATAAATGGTATGGCACATTTAATCCCCCACCGTTCGTCAGGGGAATCATGCATTCCATACCGCTTTCCGTAGCTAATAGTCACAAAAATGCCTTTAATTAAGACTTGTTTTGAGTCTTTTTAATGGGCTTCGGGCATTCAGCAACTAAAGAATAGATTATAAAAGCAACAATATTGGTGGGGCAGTAAATTTTGAATTACCAAGGGGATAGAGTTGGGCCAAGAACAAGCCATACACCGCGCTGTGCACACTACACGAGCAACGCTAAGCGAAGCGGAGCAAAACCATCGTGGACGACGAGCCACAACGTGGTTGCTGCTAGCGCTCGCCGTACTCGCGGCGTGGTTTGTTCGAGAAAACCATTATTACGAACCCGGTGACAATTTCGGTTACTACTTAGGCGTCGTGGGCGGCATCATGATGCTTACGTTGCTGCTCTATTCCTTGCGCAAACATGTGCGCTTCATGAATAGCTGGGGGCCCACCAGACATTGGTTTCGTATTCATATGATTCTGGGCATCACGGGCCCGACCTTAATATTATTTCATTCCAAATTCCACGTCGGCTCCATCAATGCTACGGTGGCGCTTTCATGCATGTTGTTGGTCGCAGGCAGCGGCGTCATCGGCCGCGTTATATACCGCAAAATTCATCACGGCTTATACGGCCGTAGCGCCACGCTACAGGAAATTCAAACCCGGCTTGGCATCACCGAAGGCGACGTCAGGTCGCGCTTTCACTTCGCCAAGGATTTGCTGCAACGTTTAAAAGATTTTGAAATAAAAGCCACGGCCACTCCATCTGGTTTTTGGCGCCAAGCATGGTTGTTTATCACGGTCGGCGTGCGCGCGCGCTGGACTTATTACTCCATTGCGCGGCAGATGGAGCGATTATTTAAATCGCATGCAGCCAAATCCGGATGGGACGATGCCACGCTGCAACGTCGTCTAAATCGCGGAAAAAACTTGTTTCAGACGCATCTGGAGACGGTAATTGACGTGGCGCGGTTCAATGCCTATGAGCGTTTATTTTCCTTGTGGCACGTGCTCCATGTTCCCTTCGTTTTCATGCTGGTCATCAGCGGGATCGCCCATGTCATCGCCGTGCACATGTACTAATCGAAGCGGAATAAGCGGAAGTGACGCGACTTATATCCCTATGGCTGATAGCAATCACGGTTATTGCCAGCATGCCTCACGTCTCTCGCGCCGAATCGATCGAAAGCGTATTAATGCCAGGAAAGGTAATTGAAGGCCATGCCGATCTGGAAATCGACTGTAAAAACTGCCACGCGCGTTTTAAAAAATCCGCGCAAACCGGCTTGTGCCTTGATTGCCATAAAGACGTGGCGCAAGACACCAGCCACAAGCGCGGATTTCACGGTCGCATCAAAGAGCAGGAATGTCGTATTTGCCATACCGAACATAAAGGCCGCACGATGAACATCGCGCCCATCGACGAAAAATCCTTCGATCACAAGCTCACGGATTTCGCGCTGAAGGGCGCGCATGCGGAAGCAAAAGTCGTTTGCCGCGACTGCCACAAGCCAAAAATTAAATTTCGCAATGCACCGTCCGACTGTTTTGCCTGCCACAAAAAAGACGACAAGCATAAAGGCAGTTTGGGCACGCAATGCGCCGATTGCCACAGCGAAATCGATTGGAAAAAAACTCTTTTCGATCACAGCAAGACAAAATTTCCGTTAACGGGCAAGCATCGCGACGTCACTTGCAAGGACTGCCATAGCGACCCCAAGTTCAAAGGCGCGCCAACCGCTTGCGTCGCCTGCCACAAAAAAGACGATGAGCATAAAGGCCGCTTTGGCGTGAAGTGCGAAAGTTGCCACACCGATAAAGATTGGAAAATGATCCTGTTCGATCATGCGCGCGATACAAAATACCCGCTGCGCGGCAAGCATTTACAAGCCAAATGCGAATCGTGTCATACGAGTTTCTTGTATAAGGAAAAACTTAAAACAACTTGCGTTGCCTGTCATAAAACCGATGACAACGTTAAAGGTCATAAAGGCCATTTCGGCGATAAATGCGAATCCTGCCACACCGAAAAAGATTGGAGCATCACCACCTTTAATCACGATCGCGATACGAAATATCCCTTACGCGGTAAACATATGCAGGCCAAGTGCGAATCTTGCCACACTGGATTCTTGTATAAAGAAAAATTAAAAACCACTTGTGTCGCCTGTCATAAAGCCGACGACGACCGCAAGGGTCACAAAGGCCGCTTCGGCGATAAATGCGAATCCTGTCATATCGAAAAGGACTGGAAGAACACCACCTTCAATCACGACCGCGACACGAAATATCCGTTGCGTGGAAAACACATGCAAGCCAAGTGCGAAACTTGCCATAGCGGATTTTTATTTAAAGATAAATTACCCAGCACTTGCTTCGCTTGTCACGAGAAAGACGACAAGCACAAAGGACAAGAAGGCAAGAAATGCGAAAGCTGCCACAACGAACGCGATTGGAAAACCAGCAAGATCGATCACGGCCTGACGCGTTTCCCGTTGCTCGGCAAGCACGCGGGAGTGGAATGCAAGAAGTGCCATGTAACTCCCGCTTTCAAGGACGCGGGCATCGCTTGCGTTTCGTGTCACGAAAAAGACGATAAACATAAATACAAGCTGGGACCACGTTGCGAAACTTGTCATAACGCCACGTCTTGGAAAGCATGGCGCTTCGATCACAACAAACAAACATCCTATAAGCTCGATGGCGCACACGAGCATCTGGCTTGCGATAGCTGCCACAACAAACCCATGCCAAGAAAAGTGACGTTGAACAGCACCTGTGTCAGTTGTCACGAGGTCGATGACGTGCACAACGGCGGCTTCGGAAAGTTTTGCGAGCAATGTCACGTGACTGATTCATTCAAAAATATCCGTGCAGGAGCCGGCGGCGTACGGTCGGTACAGTAAATGACTAGGAATAGGAAATGACCATGGCCAACACAAACTATTTCCGCAAAGCTTCGTTCTGGGTCAGCGTTTTAGCCATATTAGGCTTGTCGCTGCTAATGCTCTCTGGCGACGGTTTACTTGCCGCACCGACAAAGCGCAATGTGAACTTTGACCATGTTAAAACCGGCTTTCCGCTGAGTGGAGCGCATGCGACGCTTCCGTGCGAGACCTGCCATGTTCAAGGAGCCTTCAAAGGCACGCCTAAAAAATGCGCGACTTGCCATACCCAGGGCAGCCGCATTCAGACCACCACTTTTAAACCGTCCAATCACATCGTGACCACGCAAGCCTGCGATCAATGTCATACCTCGACGGCGTCATGGAGCGTGGCTTTTTTCAGTCACGCGGGTGTAACGCCTCATCAGTGCAGCCAGTGTCACAACGGCAACATCGCTAAAGGTAAACCGGCGAATCACATGCCCACCACCGAAGCCTGCGATGCTTGCCACCGCACCACCACTTGGACCAGCGCAAGCTTTACCCACGTCGCTGTTACGCCCGGCAGTTGCGCCAGCTGCCACAGCCAAGGCGGGGCAGCGAGCACTTTCAAACCTTCTAATCACATTCCCACCACGCTTTCTTGTGATGTTTGCCATACCACGGGAGGTTCGTTCGGCACGTCGAAATTCACTCACTCGGCCACGCAAGGCGTCATGGCCGGTCAGTGTTCCACTTGTCACAACGGTTCGTTCACTCAGTGGAATGCCCTTGGCAAATCATCCAATCACGTTTCCACCACCGCTTCCTGCGATACTTGTCACGCGGGTTTTGTCAGTTTCGCGGGCATGTCGGGAACAACGTTTAATCACGCGGGCGTAAACCCGGGCACTTGCGCCACTTGCCACGTGCAAGGTGGATCCGCCAAAACATTTAAACCGACGGATCATATTCCGACAACCCAATCATGCGACGCTTGCCATAGCACCGGCGGCACTTTCACCACCACGAGTTTCGCGCATACCACGGCGCAAGGCGTGGCCGCGGGACAATGCTCGACTTGCCACAATGGTTCGTTCACTAAATGGAACGCGCTCGCTAAACCGTCGAACCATATTCCCACGTCCTTGGCCTGCGACGCTTGTCATACCGCGGGCGGAACATTTAAGCCATCCACATTTACCCACGCCGCCACTCAAGGCGTGGTGCCGCAACAATGCGCCACATGCCACAGTGGCGCCTATGCCAGCATGAACGCGCTCGGCAAACCATCGAATCATGTTGCCACCACGATGTCGTGCGACAGTTGCCACACGGGTTATGTCACTTTCGCTAGCGTCACGGGCGCCACGTTTAACCACGCGGGCGTCAGTCCGGGTACTTGCTCAAGCTGTCACGTGCAAGGCGGTTCGGCCACGGCAAAACCGTCAGACCATATCCCCACAAACTTATCGTGCGACAGTTGTCATACCACGGGCGGCAGCTTTACCACATCGACGTTCACGCACTCGGCCGCGCAAGGTATCGTCGCTGGCCAATGCACCACCTGTCATAACGGTTCTTACGCAAAATGGAACGCGCTTGGCAAACCGTCGAATCATTTGCCCACTACTCTTTCTTGCAATGCTTGCCATGCAACGGGTGGCAGCTTTACCACCTCCACGTTCACGCATTCCAGCACTCAAGGAGTAGTAACCGGTCAATGCGCCACCTGCCATAACGGTTCCTATGTTCAATGGAACGCGTTGGGTAAAACCACCAACCACGTGGCAACGACAGCATCGTGCGATACCTGCCACAAGAATTACACCAGTTTCGCGGGAGCCGCCTTTAGCCACACGAGCGTCACTCCAGGCACTTGCGCCACCTGTCACACGCAAGGCGGATCGGGCACCGCTAAACCGAACAACCATATTCCCACGACCTTATCGTGCGACGCGTGCCATAACACCACCACCTTCACCACCTCCACCTTTACGCACGCTACGACGCAGGGAGTCGTCGCCGGTCAATGCACCACTTGTCACAACGGCTCCTATACTCAATGGAACGCGCTGGGCAAACCGACTAACCATATTCCTTATGAAGCCCAGCTGTTGGCAGGTTCAAGCATGAATTGCGATTCCTGTCACAAGAGCAAGACCAGCTTTACGAGCCAGACAATGAATCACAACAATAGCCAAGGTAATGGCTCTGGCTGGTGCAAGGGTTGTCATGCCAGCGGCACCAGCTTCCTTGGCAGCATGGAAAAGAAATCCTTGACCCATCAAAAGAGCTCGGGCGTCACTGACTGTTCTCAGTCCGGTTGTCACCGACCTTTGGGTACTCGCGGTTCTCCCTACAATAGTTGGTAGGGATGAAAAAACTGGCCTATATTATTTGTGATCGGTTACCGTTTCACAAAAGAAAAAATGAGATGAAAAGGATTTAATGATGAAAAACGCGCTGCTCGGGGTAGGCTTGTTGTTCATGGCTCTGGTCAATGTAAATACCGTCCTGGCACAAGACGTCATCTTGGATGACGTCGATACCGCCGTGGAACCCGAATGGGCGCAAATACGCATCCGCTTCACCATTCCCGTGAATTACGTGCGCCACTTTCCGCAAGAACGCGGACAACTGCTGCAAATATTTTTTACCGTGGCCGGTCTGGATTCACAAAACATGAGCTTGCGCGAAGAAGTGCGCAATATTTCCGCGACGCCCACCATGCCCGGAACGATCCTTACTTATGAACCGCCGTTGTCGCTCAATCTGCAGCGCGATCCATCGTCGCTTTCCGTGCGTTTCGATCGTCCCGTCAACTACGACGTGCGTCCAGGCGAAGATCATCGCAGCATAGTCATTTATTTACCCATCGTTCCAATGGAAACCAGACCAAACGCCGTGCATCAGGATAAAAAGGAAAAGCTGGAGAAAAAAAGTAATCCGGCTAATTAGCTTTTAGTTTTCTTTAACTCATTTCAACTTTGGAATAATTTATATGTGGGCCGTTACCCTCGTTATGCTTGTGTTATTGCTGGCGCATTTTTCGCTGGTCACGCCCGCGTCAGCTGAACCTAACGACGCCAACAACTCTGAAAACCAAACAGAAATATCATCCGAAAAACATTTCGTGGTGACCCTGCGCAGCAGCTTCACGCCCATCTCCGACAAACAAGCCAAACGCGATTTTCCGGACTATCCGATTTATCTGATTCAAAGCAAGGCGTTCGATAAGAACGTTTATTTCGTGCGCGCGGGATTCTTCGACAGCTTCGCGGATGCCATGGCGTTTCGCGAACAGGCCTTGGCTAAATATCCGGCCGCCCAAGCCACCGAAATCTCACGCAACGAATATCTCACTATCCAGCGCACCCTGCCCGCGCCGAAACGGACGGCACCAACGATGACCGCCAAAAAACCGGAACCGATGCCGTTGCCGCCACCTGCTATAGCGCCATCAGCCGTAGCGCCAGCACCTTCGATCGGTCCAAGCGTATTCTCTTCCAAAGCGCTTTACAGCCTGCTGCTGGAGGAAAGCGATCAAGCGGCGCCAAAACCCAAAGCGTCGTTACCCGCTACGCTGAAAAACTATCGACTGTATACAACACAGGTACGCACTAAAGATAAAACGCTTTATCAATTAAAACTCGGTTTTTTCGAAAGCGAGCAAGACGTATATGCCGCGCGCAAACAATTAACAGCAAGCTATCCAAAAATAAAAGTGGCTCGCATCACTTTGGATGAACAAAAAAGTTCCGTGCGCACTGCCCTCGCCACACCCACCGTGCTGCCGCCCGCTGCCGTGCCCGCGCCCGCTTCAGCGCCGCGCGCCATTGCTAAAACGCCATCGAGTCTGCCTGCCGCGGCGCCGCCGGAAATAACTCCGAGCACACAGACCGCCGTTTCCAGTTCCTATGACGCGCAAGCGCTTGTCTTGCTGGACAAAGGCCGCGCGGCCTTGGCGCGCGCGAATAATAGCGCGGCCATTTCCACGCTCGATCAACTGCTGCGTCTGCCGCCAAATCGTTATTCGCAGGACGCGCAGGAATTAATTGGCCTGGCGCGGGAACGTGCTGGCGAAACCATCGCCGCCAAAAAAGAATACGAGCTTTATATGCGCCTTTATCCGACGGGTGAAGGCTCCGACCGCGTGCGCCAGCGTATTGCCAATTTGGATGTTACGACAACCACGCCCACGCCTACTTTCAAGACCGCCAAGCCGCGCACGGAAGCGCAGTCAACCATTGTCGGCAATCTTTCGCAGTTTTATTACCATGGCGCGAGCAAGCTCGACAGCACGACCTTGACGCCAACGGCGAACACACAGAACCAACCGAGCTTGACCCAAACCGATCAAAGCGCGCTGGTCACAAGCCTCAATCTAACGCACCGCTACCGTAGTGATGATTACGACAACCGTTTGGTGATACGCGATACTTTCACCAAAAATTTCTTGCAAGGCCAGGATGACACCAATCGTCCCAGCGCCGTTTACTACGAGGTCAAGGACCGCAAGCTGGATTACTCCGCGCGCGTCGGCCGTCAACCCGGTGGTTCCAGCGGCGTGCTCGGACGTTTTGACGGCGTGTTGGCGGGTTACAACTTCTCCCCTAAATGGCATATCAATGTCGTCGGCGGCAGACCGGCCGATGTTTCCTACGATTCTCATCTGAGTTTTGTCGGCACGGGCATAGATATCGGCCCGTTTGCCGAAAGTTGGGGCGGCGGTGTGTATACCATCCAGCAAAAAGTCGACGGCGTTATCGACCGTCATGCCGTGGGCAGCGAACTGCGTTATTTCAGCCCCGCGTTCACTCTGTATGGATTATTCGATTACGACGTGGAGTTCAAGACGTCTAACATTGCCTTGGTGCAAAGCAATTGGACCGCTTCCAGCAGCACGTCGATACACGCGCTATTCGATCGGCGTAAAACACCATCGTTGACGCTGACGAACGCCTTGTTCGGCGAATCCGATACATCGATCAAATCGCAGTTGCAAACTAAATCTTACGAAGCGCTCAAACAACAGGCGCTGAATTTAACTTCCACGACTAATTTATACAGCACGGGCATATCGCAAGTGCTAAGTCCACGCTGGCAAGCCGGTTTCGACGTGCAATCCGCGCATACTTCGAGCACCGTGGGCTCGGCCAATCAACCGCCGCAACCGGATACGGGCACGATCTATACCTACACGGGAAATTTAATCGGCACGGGTATCTTTACCTCGCGCGACGTTAACGTCGTCAGCATCAGCCACATCAAGGCCAAGACTTACGACGGCAACTCTTATTCATTAACCAACAGGTTGCTCTGGGGTCCAAGCTGGAGCTTGGATACCACGTTAAGCTGGTACACCCAGCACGATACGAGCACCAATAGCGACTTGGATCGCTTCTCGCCTTCATTGAAACCGAGCTACAAGTGGAAACAGAACATCACTTTGGAAGCGGAATTTGGCGAGGAACACACCACCAATAAAGGGCCGACCACTCAAGATGACACGCGCAGACGTTATTGGTCGCTGGGTTACCGTTGGGATTTCTGATGCTAGGGGAGAGACCGCGGGAAGGTGGTAATTGTTACTGCGTGTCCTGCTGATAACGTCGATAAGCATCCATTACTTTAGGGACATACAAGATCGTTTCTTGATAAGGCGGAAGACGATTACCGTAACGCTGGATGGTGGCTTCGCCCGCGTTATAAGCCGCGAGCGTCAAGGATATGTCGTTGTTAAATTTCTTCATCAAGTAGCGTAAATATTTGGCGCCTGCCTGAATGTTCTGCGCGGGATCGTAAAGATCGGTAATACCATAACGCTGCGCGGTGGCGGGCATCAATTGCATCAAGCCGATGGCGCCGCGGCTTGAAACCGCGTTAGGATCGAAACCCGACTCCACCATTATCACGGCGCTTAATAGCGCCCGGTCCACTTGGTGTTCGCGCGCCGCTTTTTCCACCAAAGCGTGATAACGATCGAGATCCACTCGTCGTTCCACGGGTTTATCGGGGGCGACGGAATCAGCCATGTAACTCAGACGCGTCATTTTCGCATAACGCGGATCGGTGGGTTTATTCGTAAGATGAACGACGCCCGTGGCGGCATCGGAGAAAGTATAAACACCCGCTTGCATCGGATCGGGGATTAGCACACCGACGACAAAAACTAGGGCAACGAGATAAGAATAAAAATGCATGTAGCTTAAAATATATTTTTTATTGGACAACGCTACATATACCGAGATGATGGCAGGGTGTATAGTCGGAAACGCACACAAGCAACGAAATAATTTTGCCCCCTCTTCTTTTAATTTTTCTTAAGCTTTTCTCGAGTCTTGGAAACGATGGTGCTCAAATGCTTGGCTTCGTTACTCTCGGGCGGCAGGCTTTTCAAAAGCCGATCCCAAAATCCAAGCGCTTGTTTGTACTCGTTTTTCTGATACGCCTCGAAGCCCAAGAACCACAGTGCATCCTGATTACCTGGCGCCAGCTTTAACAATTTGCTGTACAGATCATGTACTTCGGGGCCGATGCTGCGCGGATCGCGGTTATAAAGATAAGCCGCGTATTCGCCAATGATTTCCGGATCGTTCGGGGTTAATTTATAAGCCCGGGCATAGGCCTCGACGGCGGCGTCGGGTTTTTCCAACACCGCATAGGCGCGGCCCAGGCGAAACCAGCCCGCGGCATCGTCCGGTTGCTCAGCCAAGCGTTTTTCCAAGCGCGCCACCATCTCCAAAACCATGGGCGGCACCGAAGCCGTCGTGCTTTCTTCGGGGTTGAATAAACGAACCAAGGCACTGCGCTGATTGAGACCGTACAGAGCGGCGGCTATCACGGGGATAATCAGGCCAAAAATAATAATCGCCGCGTTTAATTTAACCCGTGAAATTTTTTCTTCGGTGTTTTTGGGCGCCTCGCCCAAGGCATCCAGCTCGCGCAAGGTTTTCGCCAGCTCGGCTTCGAGGCGTTTGCGTTCATCGCTGACAATCGCGGCATCCATGTTGTGATCGGCTTCTTCGGTGTCCAGTTCGTTCAGCTGGCCGATCAAGCGTTCGCGCAATTGTTGCAGCTGGCCGCGGCGTTCTCGATCGTTGGCCGCGGTAACGCGCAGCAATGGCCGCGTCAAATACCATATCGTGAGCAAGGTAATCAGTCCCGCTAAAACCGCCAACCAAATCATCGTTCGTCTTCTTCTTTACGCGCGTTACGCACGCGTTCTTTGTCTTCGTCGGAAAGCGGCGCCACCGGAGGCAGCGGTACGCGCAGGCGGCGGCGCAAAAAGAAAAATCCCGACACGCCGATAACGCTGATCAACGCTAACGGTCCCAGCCACACCACCGTGCCCGGACCGCTCACGGGCGGTTTCAATAGCACGTAATTGCCATAACGATCCACGAAATACTGCACGATTTCTTCGCGCGATTTTCCGGCTTTAAGTTGTTCGCGAATGATCGCGCGCATGTCGCGTGCTAAATCGGAATTCGATTCCGACACTGGTTGATTTTGGCACACGGCGCAACGCAGAGTTTTGGCGATCGCCAAGGTTTGCGTTTCGATGGGATCTTCCTCGACCTGAGCGGCGAAAATCGGCGCGGCCAGAAGTAAGCCTAAAAAAATAATGCGTCGCACGGAATTTATTTCGCCGCTTCCGCCGCGTCGCTAGCCACGACGCGTTCGCGCGCGCGACGGCGTCCGCTGAGAGACAGGAACAGACCCGAAATGATAATCACGCCACCGCTCCAGATGAAGCGCACCAACGGATTAACATAAACATGAAACGCCCATTTATTGCTGTTGTCCGATTCGTTCATGACCACGTACACATCACGCAACACGGTTGAATCGATGCTGGTCTCGGTCATGGGCGCTTCCTGGCGCGGATAACGCCGACGTTCTGGCTTCACTTCACGACCGCTATTCAACAAGGTCAGGCGCCCTTGAATCGCGTCGTAATTATCGCGGTGAAACGCAGTGGTCCCTTCAAAACGCAAACGCTCACCGGCCACTTCCATGACATCGCCAGGGGCCATGGGCACGGTTTCTTCGGAGCGGAATAAACCCGAACCGACCAAGCCTAAGGTAATGATGACGATACCGAAATGCACGATCATGCCACCGTAATGACGCCGATTGCCCAGCACCGTTTTAATCAGCGAACGCGCAACCGGTTCTTTTAATTGCATGCGCCGCTGCCGCACTGCGCGCAGATAATCGATCACCAAATTAGCGAAGGCAAATAAAGCCACGCCCACCGCTGTTGGCCCAGTCCAATATACCGAGGGTAAAAAGAAAATCATCGCCAAGGCCGCGGCCACGCCGATCAACAGCGGCCACAACAGCCGTGTGCGCAGACGCTGCAAGTTCGCCTTGCGCCATGGCACCAGCGGCCCGATGGCCATGAGCAAAATCATGCCGAGAAAAATCGGCACCATCACCGCGTTGAAATAAGGCGCGCCAACGGTAATTTTCTGGCCGCTGAAGGCATCGAGCGCCAAGGGATAAAGCGTGCCGAGCAACACACTGGCGCAGGCCACGGTAAACAAAACATTGTTCCACACGAACAGCGATTCGCGTGACATTAAGGAAGTAATCGATTCTTCCGCTTGCTGGAAGCGTCCGCGCACCATGAAGATGCCGAAGGACACCGTCAGCACGATGGTCATGAACGCCAAAATATAAGCGCCGCGTCCTGGGTCGACGGCAAACGCATGCACCGAAGACAGCACACCCGAGCGCACCAAGAAGGTGCCGAGCAAGGACAAAGAAAAAGTGCTGATGACGAGAAAGATATTCCACGCGTGCAACATGCGGCGGCGATCTTGCACGTTAATCGAATGCACCAAGGCCGTGCCGAGCAACCAAGGCATGAACGAAGCATTTTCCACCGGGTCCCATGCCCAATAACCGCCCCAACCCAATTCGTAATAAGCCCACCAACCGCCAAGCAAAATACCCGTGGTGAGAAAACCCCAAGCGATCAACGCCCAGCGCCGAATCAGCCCCACCCACAGCTCGCTGCGCCAACGCGTAATAAGCGCGGTCATGGCAAACGCAAACGGCACCGAGAAACCAACGTAACCCATGTACAACATCGGCGGATGACCGACCATGCCAGGATCTTGCAGCAAAGGATTTAGATCGTTGCCTTCGGCCACGGCGGGAAACAAGCGCGCGAAGGGATTGGATAAGAACAGAATCAAACCGAAGAAGCCAACCATCAGCCAGCCCTGTACCGCGAGAATGATCGGCAGATGCTCCGGATACTGCTTGCGCCCGTGCCAACCGACGATCATCGTATATAAGGTAAGAATCCACACCCACAGATACAGCGAACCTTCATGTCCGCCCCACAGCGCCGCTACCTTATAAAAGATCGGCAACAGCGTATTAGACGTGGCGGCGACGTATTCGACGGAAAAGTTACTGGTTAAAAAAGCGTGCACCAAACTCAAACCGCCAATCGTGGTTAAACCAAACACCGCGACGCTGGCATTCACGCTAAGCTGCGCCAACCGCGGTTGCTTCCACACATGCGCCGCGATCGGCCCCAGGCCCTGCACCAGCGCCACCAACATGGCGAGATAGGCGCAGAAGTGTCCGAGTTCGATTAGATTCAGTGAGAGACTATTAGCTAACACTTATATTATGATCCTAAGATCTGGCGGGAATCACAAAAGCGGAGCTTCCCTTCCTTAACGGGGCAAAAGGTTATCCTATTGCGGCGCATTCGTATAGGGTTGCAAGTGGTTGGTGGCGCTGGCTTTTTCTCACTGTCGGACGAACGCTGTTAAAAAACCGCCAGCCGCAAACTACTCACAGATTTTGTGCATAAGTTTGTGTGTAATTGCCGAAGCCATGACGCAAAACGGCACAGCGAGTGCCTCAGCTTTAGATTGAACATTTTTTAAACAAGAATTTTTTCTGAGCAATCATGTCGACCACTCTCAACAATCCACCACCCGGTTTTCTACGTCGCCTTGGTGCCATGACTTACGACATCATATTGCTCATCGCCGTACTTATTATGTTGAGCTATCCCTACGTGTGGCTCACGGGTGGCCACAAACCAAGTTTCGTGGCGCACAGCCTTTATCAAATATATTTACTTACTATTTGTTTTCTGTTTTACGCGGGCCAGTGGGTGCGTGGCGGTCAAACACTGGGCATGCGCACTTGGCGTCTTAAGCTCGTGCGCCAGGATGGCGCATCGATTACTTGGGCTATCGCCTTTAAGCGCTTTATCTCTGCGCTGTTCTCTTTATTTTTTTTGGGATTGGGATTTCTTTGGATATTGCATGATCGGGATAAGCTGGCGTGGCATGATAGGCTGTCGGGGACAAGGATAATTTTGGTACCGAAGAATTAACAGCTCGGAAAGTATTGAGGTCGAAGAAGGTTGCCAGATTGCGCACTTCCATGAACATTATCTCCCAAGTCCTTGTTCCTTGATTGATTCAAGCCTATTAGCAAAAGCTTTACAAAAAAAGTTGGCTTGACAAGTATCAAGTGCCTCGGCCAAATAAGTATTCAAAAAGTAATTAATAAAAAACATCAATTAACCACAGCTCACTACAACAAAAACAAAAAAACTTATCTCCACGATAATGGATCATCAATATTTCGCATGGGAAAGTTTTATAAGGGGAATCTGTATGTTGTCACGTTACAAAGTCACCAAATCTAACTCTGGTCTCTTATCTGGAATAAGCTTATTGTTGTTCGTAATGGGGTCGTTTTTCATCACGCCTATGGGATACGGCGATGTGTATGTTGCGACAACCATAGATGCGTTGACGGCGTGTAACGCTACTTTGCCAAAATATTTGGCGCAATATCCATACTCGTCCTGTAATTCCAACTATCCATGGCAAGATGCGGCGTGCTCCTCGGGTATCAGCCACGGCTCTAGACTGCTCCTGTGTGTAGATTCATGGCACTACTGTTCCGCCGCACCCGACGGCCCGTGGAAATCCTGCTGTCCCGATGATCAAATATATAACAATGCTACTCAACAATGTGAATCGCAAACCGCGACAGATAAAAACGCGGGTGTGCCCACAAACTGTGCCGGTGATCCTTGCGATGTCGCCACTGGCAACCTGTATCAATCCGAGGTGGACAGTCCAGAGATTGTCGGTTTGCCCGCTCTTATTCGTAATTACAATTCCTCTCTGCACGGGTGGTCTGGATCGCACGTTAAACACTTCGAGAGTATTACCAGCACCACATTGCTAGCCCGGCGCGGCGATGGACGAGGACTTATCTTCAGCAACATCAGCGGCACGTGGCGACCCGATACCGACATTGATATCAACCTAACCTCAGACGCCCAAGGGTACACGCTTACACTTCGAGACGGCTCACGTGAGCATTATAAAACCAACGGGCAACAAGACAGCGAAACTACTGCGAACGGCCTCACCACCACCTTTAGCTATAACGGTCAGGGCTGGATGTCATCGATGACGGGTCATTTTGGGCATGTGCGTAGCTTTGGTTACGGCAGTGCCAATCGCATCCTGTCAACGACCAACCCTGATGGGCAGATTATTAATTACAGCTACGACACCAATAATAATTTAACTCGCGTCGTTTTCCCCGATGCTACTGCCAAAATTTATCTTTACGAAAATACGGCGTTCCCAAATCATCTAACGGGAATTTCCTACGCCGCCGTTAATCTGGATGGCAGCTTAAGTAACATTAAACGCTTCGCGACCTTCGGCTACGATAACATCGGCATGTCGAATCTCAACCAGCGCATCATCACTGACAATGCTCTGGCTCAAGAAAATTTTACCTTCTCTTATGATGCTCCTGCCTTAAATCAAACTACCGTCGTCTCGGCTCCGGGCAGCAACATCGCTGTCACTGAAGTCCTGACCTTCCAAACCAACCTGGGCGTCAAGAACTTGGTGAGTAAGACGAGCTCCATTGACACCAGCTCGGTGCAACAAACCTTCGATGCCAACAACAACCTCACCTGCC
>JACXTT010000207.1_pt1 | contig 95236 bp, 95 predicted proteins | sample 9270951 | NCBI WGS metagenome assembly JACXTT01 (sample SAMN15532306, study PRJNA645909) | rock metagenome | isolation source: weathered quartz diorite | place: Puerto Rico | collected 2017-06-21 | reverse complement strand
AAGGCGTGGATCGATCACGACGTGCCGCAATGCGGCTACTGCCAGTCCGGCATGATCATGGCGGTGGCGGCGCTTCTCAGGACGAACCCCAAGCCGAGCGACGCCGACATCGACGCTGCGATCACCAACATCTGCCGCTGCGGCACCTTCCAGCAGGTGCGCGAAGCGATCCACATGGCCGCGAAGACGGCGTGAGGGAGACGACCATGACAGCCATGCCCAAATTCGAAATCTCCCGCCGCAAGTTCCTCATCTCGAGCGCCGCGGTGGGCGGCGGACTCGCCCTCGGATTGCGCCTGCCGCCGTTCGGACCCGAAGTCGTCCGCGCCGCCGACGGCTCGCCCGAGATCACCGTCTGGGTGGCGATCCGCCCGGACAACACCACCCTCATCCGAGCCGTGCGCGCCGAGATGGGCCAAGGCACGATCACCGGCCTCGCACAGCTCATAGCCGAGGAGCTCGACTGCGACTGGAGTAAGGTCGAGATCGAGTACCCGACGCCGGGCCAGAGCGTGGCGCGCAAGCGCGCCTGGGGCGAGTTCTCCACCGGCGGCAGCCGCGGCGTGCGCCAGTCGAACGAGTACGTGCGCAAGGGCGGAGCCGCCGCGCGCATGATGCTCGTCCAGGCGGCCGCGAACGAGTGGAAGGTGCCCGTCTCCGAGTGCACTGCCTCCAACAGCGTCATCACGCACAAGCCCTCCGGGCGCAAGACGACCTACGGCAGGGTGGCCGAAGCCGCCGCCCGGCTCGAGCAGCCCAAGGACGTGCCGCTCAAGGATCCGAAGACCTGGAAGATCGCGGGCAAGCCGCTGAAGCGCCTCGACACCGCTAAGAAGGTCAACGGCACCATGACCTACGGCATCGACCTCAAGCTGCGCGGCATGCTCAACGCGGCGATCAAGGAGTGCCCGGTGTTCGGCGGCAAGGTGAAGAGCTTCGACGCGAATCAGGTCGGCAGCATGACGGGGGTGAAGAAGGTCGTGCAGGTCGGCGACAACGCGGTCGCCGTGGTCGCCGACACCTGGTGGCACGCCAAGACCGCGCTCGACGCCCTGCACATCGCGTGGGACGAGGGCCCGAGCGCCAAGATCTCGAGCGCCGACATCGCCGAGGTGCTGAAGGCGGGGCTCGACGCCGAGCAGGCCTACGTCGGCAACCAGGCGGGCGGCGACGTGAAGGCCGCGCTCGCCGGGGCGGCGAAGAAGGTCGAGGCAGTCTACTTCTTCCCGTTCCAGAACCACGCCTGCATGGAGCCGATGAACGCGACCGTTCGCTGGACGCCGGAGCGCTGCGAGATGTGGGGCCCGACGCAGAACGGCGAGGGCGCGTTCGCGCAGGTGCTCGCGGCCTCGGGCCTGACGGCTGACAAGGTCGACGTGCACAACGTCATGCTGGGCGGCGGCTTCGGACGCCGCGGCACCTACCCGGACGACTACGTCGTCCAGGCCGTCCTGATCGCCAAGCAGATGCCCGGCACGCCTATCAAGATGCTGTGGTCGCGCGAGGAGGACATGGCCCACGGGCGCTACCACCCGGTGATGCAGTGCCGGCTCGTCGGGGGCCTGGACGCGAGCGGCAACCTCAGCGCGCTGCACATGCGGCTCTCGGGGCAGTCGATTCTCGCCGCGGTGCGTCCTGAGGTCGTGCAGGCGCAGAAAGGGCGTGATCCGCTCAGCTTCCAGGGTGTCTTCGAATCAGGCGAGCATTCCTTCAGCTACACGGTGCCGAACCTGCTGATCGACCACGCGATGCGCAACACGCACGTGCCGCCCGGTTTCTGGCGCGGCGTCAACATCAACCAGAACGCGGTGTTCATCGAGTGCTTCATGGACGAGCTCGCGGAAGCCGCGGGCCAGGACGCGCTCGAATTCAGGCGCAAGCTCATGGCCAAGCACCCGAGGAACCTCGGCGTGCTGAACGCGGTGGCCGAGAGGATCGGCTGGGGCAAGCCCGCGCCCAGCGGCGTCCATCGCGGCCTCGCGCACCTGCATTGCTTCGACAGCTTCGTCGCGGCCGCCTGCGAGATCTCGGTCAAGGACGGCAACAAGGTCAAGGTGCACCGCATCGTCGCCGCCACCGACCCGGGCTACGCGGTGAACCCGGCGCAGATCGAGCGCCAGGTCGCGGGCTCGTTCGTCTACGGCCTGTCGGCGCTCTTTTTCCAGGAGTGCACGGTGAAGGACGGCCGCATCGAGCAGACGAACTTCCACCAGTACAACTCGATGCGCATCGCGCAGATGCCGAAAGTGGAGACCATCCTGATGCCGACCGGCGGCACGGTCTGGGGCGGCATCGGCGAGCCCACCATCTGCGTCGCCGCGCCCGCGGTGATGAACGCGTTTTACCGCGCGACCGGCAAGCGCATCCGCTCGGTGCCGCTGAAGAACCACGGCATTGAAATGGTGTGAGGCTAGCGCGATCGCATTTTCGATCCTCGTCGGAAATGCCTTCGCGGGTGATTCGATCCCGGCTTCGCTGACCGGAGCGAAAGGTGATCCGGCGCGGGGCCGGGCGATCGTGGCCAACCGGCAGGTGGGCTTGTGCCTGCTGTGCCACAGCGGGCCGTTCCCCGAGGAGCGGTTCCAGGGCAACCTCGCCCCGGACCTGAGGAACGCCGCGCGGCTGAGCGAGGGCGAGATCCGGCAGCGAATCGTCGATCCGACGAAGGCCAACCCGCAAACCATCATGCCCGCGTATTACAAGAGCGAAGGCTTCGCGCGCGTGGCGCCCGCTTATCGCGGCAAGACGGTCCTCAGCGCGGAACAAATCGAGGACGTCGTTGCCTATTTAGCTACGCTCAGGTGACGAAAATGAGGACCACGCGCCGCGAATTCCTGATTCTTGCCGCAATGTCCCTCGCCGTGCCGGAGGCGGCGAGAGCTCAGCTCGATCCCAACCTGGCGGCGAACCGCAGGGCCGCGTTCCAGGAAGCGCTGCGCAGGATCGTAGGCGACGCACAGCTCCGCCGCGGGCGCGTGAGGCTCCAGCTCCCGCCCCTCATCGACAACGGCAACTCGGTGCCGCTCTCCATCGCGGTCGAGAGCCCGATGACGGAAGCCGACCACGTCAGGGCGATTCACGTCCTCACCGAGAAGAACCCGCTCCCCGACGTGGCGAGCGTCCGCCTGGGCCCGCGCGCCGGGCGCGCGACGCTCGCGACGCGCGTGCGCCTCACCGACACGCAGAGCGTGACCGCGATCGCCCAGATGAGCGACGGCTCGTTCTGGTCCGACAGCGCCGAGGTCGTGGTCACGCTCTCGGCCTGCCTCGAGGAAGGCTTGATCTAGAATGGCGCGCGCGGTCGTCACCGTGCCCGCGCGGGCGAAGCGCGGCGAGATCGTCGAGGTCAAGACGCTCGCCCAGCACCCGATGGAGACCGGGTTTCGGCGCACCCAGACCGGCGAGCTGATCCCGCGCGACATCATCAGGCGCTTCACTTGCACCTACAACGGCACGGAAGTCTATCGCGTCGAGCTGCATGCTGCGGTGTCAGCGAATCCGCTGATCGCGTTCTCCACCATCGCGACCGAAACAGGGACGCTCGCGTTCCAGTGGGTCGGCGATAACGGCTACAGCGTGACCGAGACCGCCTCGATCAGCGTCGAGTGAGCCTGCGCACCGCCCTGCTGTTCGCCGCGTCCCTGCTTTGCGCGGGTGCCGGCGCGGGCGACATTCCGCCTTCGGAGCGCCGTTCAGGCTACGATCTCATGAGCCGGGAGACGCGCGCGATCCAGGACGACGACGCGACCAATCCGGGCATGCTTTGGGTGCTCGACGGCGAGGCTCTTTGGAGCAGGAAGGCGGGCGCCGCGGATCGTTCGTGTGCAGACTGCCATGGTGACGCGAGAGCAAGCATGAAAGCAGTCGCGGCGCGCTATCCGGCCTTCGACGCCGCGCTCGGGCGCCCGGTGAACCTGGAGCAGCGCATCAACATGTGCCGCACCGAGCGCCAGAAGGCGCCGCCGCTCGCCTTCGAGAGCCGGGAGCTGCTCGCGCTCACCGCCTACGTCGCGCGGCAATCGCGCGGACTGCCGATCAACATCGCGATCGACGCGCGCAGCAAACCGTTTCTCGACGCAGGGAGCGAAGCTTTCCATCGCCGCCAGGGCCAGCTCAACCTCGCCTGCTCCCAGTGCCACGACGACAACTGGGGAAAGCGGCTCGCCGGAAGCGTGATTCCGCAGGCGCACCCGACCGGGTACCCGCTGTACCGGCTCGAGTGGCAGGGTCTCGGGTCGCTCGAGCGGCGGCTGCGCAACTGCCTCACCGGCATACGCGCCGAACCCTACGCGTTTGGAGCGCCCGAATTTGTGGATCTCGAGCTCTACTTGATGTGGCGCGCGAACGGAATGAAAATCGAAACTCCCGCCGTGCGGCCCTAGCGGCTCATTTCAGAAGCTCCGGGGCGATCAGCCTGGGAAGGATCAGGGGAATGTTGGGCCAGACGATGATCGCCGCCAGCATGAGGAGCATGGGCACCAGCATGATCATCGTGTCCTTGAGCGCGAACCTGATCGGCACCTTGGCGACCGCGCAGGAGATCATGAGGCACAGCCCATAGGGCGGCGTCACCAGCCCGAAGGCGAGCGAGACGATTCCGATGATGGCGAAGTGGATCGGATTCATTCCGACCGATTGCGCGAGCGGCTGCAGGATCGTGCCGAAGATGATGATCGCGGGGATTGCGTCGAGGAAGCAGCCCACCACCAGGAACACGCAGGCGATGAAGAACCCCGCCGCCGTGATGCCCATCCCCCAGGTGGAAACGTTCTCGAGCAGCGCCCGCGGAATCTGGTAGTAGGCGAGCAGCCAGCCGAAGGCGGACGCGGTGCCCACGCAGAAGAGCGCCACGGAGGAGAGCCGTCCCGTCTCGACGAACGAATCGTAGAGGTGCTTCAGGTTCATCTCGCGATACACGAAAACCGACAGCGCTATCGTGTACAGCACGGCCACGCACGCGGATTCCGTCGGCGTGAACCAGCCGAGGAGCACGCCGCCGACGATGATGAAGGCCGTCAACAACGCCGGGATCGAGATCCACGCGGAGTAGAAGAATTCCTTCAGCGTCGCGCGCGGATAGACCGGGTAGTGGTAGATCTTCGCGTAGACGTGCACCGTCGCCATCTGCGCCGCGGCGATGAGCAGGCCGGGCAGGAACCCGGCCAGATACATCGCGCCGATGGAAGTCGAGATGACCCCGCCCCAGACGATCATCAGGATCGAGGGCGGGATGATCACCGCCAGCACTGCCGAGACCGCTGTGATCGCGATCGAAAAAGAGAGGCCGTAGCCCTCCTTCACCTGCGCGTCGATGAAGATCTTGCTCTGGCTCGCCGCGTCCGCCGTCGAGGAGCCCGAGATTCCGGCGAAGAACACCGAGAGCAGCACGTTGATCTGGGCGAGCGCGCCCGGGAAATGGCCCACCATCGAGCGCGACAGGCGCACCAGCCGGTCGGTGACCCCGCCTACGTTCATCAGGTTCGCGGTGAGCAGGTAGAACGGCACCGCGAGCAGGATGAAGGAGTTGTACGCCTTGAAGGTCTCGTTGAAGAGCATCATCGGCGACAGGCGCGACTCGAGGATCAGGCTCGGCAGGCACGCGAGGCCCAATGCGAACGCCACCGGCACGCGCAACACGAAGAGCGCGAGAAAGGTGCCGAAGAGGACGATCGCCGCCGCGCCGGGCGACAGCGCCGCGGACATCATCCGTCGGACTTCCCCGCGAGCACGCGGAAGCTCGCGATGAGCGCTTCGCCGAGGAAAAACACCCAGGTCAGGCCCGCAACCGGCCACGCCACGAAGATGAACACCATCGGCAGCTCGGCGAGCTCGGAGGCCTGGTCCCAGCCGAAGCGCACGAACTCGATTCCCCACCACGCGAAGACCAGCGCGAACGCGAGGACGAGCAGGTTGGTCACGATCTGCAGGAACGCGGCCGGCCGCGGAGCGAGACGCGGCAGGACGTCGACCACGAAGTGCGTCCCCTCGCGCACGCCGATCATCGACCCCAGCATGATCATCCAGATGAAGAGGAAGCGCGACAGCTCCTCGGTCCAGATCCATGCCGGGATGAGCGCCGTGTAGCGCGAGACGACCTGCAGCGCGACCGGGACGATCAGGATCGCCACGGTGGCCGCCATCAGCCACCTCAACACCCGATGGGTGCCGTCGAGGAGCTTCTTCAAGCTATTTCGTGTTGTTGATCGCGGCGAAGATCTTCTCGGCGCCGATTTCCTTCGCGTACGCCTCCATCACCGGATCCACCAGCTTCTTCATCTGCGCGCGGTCCGCGAATGGGATGCGCTTCAGCTTTCCGGCCTTCTCCAGCGCTTCCAGCTTGGCGGTGTCCTCGGAGGACTCGACCTGGCGTCCGTAGGCGCCCGCCTCCTTGCCCGCGCGCAGGATCGCCGCCTGCAGGTCGGCAGGCAGGCTGCGGAAAGTCTTCCCGGAAAAGCAGATCGGCCGGATCGTGATCGCGTGCTCGGTCATGGAGAGGTTCGGTCCGACCTCGTAGAACTTCATCGACTCCACGCCCGCGGCTTCGTTCTCGCCCGCCGAGATGACGCCGTTCTGGATGGCGTTGTACACCTCGTTGTAAGCGATTACCGTGGGCGACATGCCGATCGCGGCGAAGGTGCGGCTCCAGATCGGCGCGCCCTGCACGCGCACCTTGAGGTTCTTCATCTCGGCGAGGTTGCGCACCGGCTTGTTGACGAAGATGTTGCGCGTGCCGCCGCCGGCGTAGCCGATCAGCATGACGTCGGCCTTCTGCGCGATCTCGTCCGCGATCGGCTTGAGCAGATCGGCATCGAGCACCTTGTTCCAATGGGCGAGGTCGCGGAAGATGAACGGCGCATCGATGAAGGGCGCCGCCTTCGAGAAGGTGGACATGTGCGCAGGCGACACGATCCCGTAGTCCACACCCTTGCCCTGGTTCATGTAGGCGAAGTAGTCCTTCTCCAGCCCGAGCTCGCTGTTGCGGTGGAGCACGAAACCGATCGGCTTGCCGTAATACTTCTTCACCAGCTCCTCGAATCTGAGCAGCGCCTTGTTGAAGGCGTGATCGTCGTTGAACTGCACCGCGCCGTGCAGCGTGATGGTCTGCGCGATCGCGCCGGCCGCGAAGCCCGCCGTCATGGCCGCGGCCGCCCAAGCCAGAACCTGTCTGCGTATCATGCCTGCCTCCTCGTCTCCTTGATGGTGATGCGCCACAGCGTGCGCGCACCCTCCGGATCGGTCAGCGTCGCCGAGTGCAAGAGCGACGCGTTGTCCCAGATTACCACGTCGCCGACGCCGTACGTCAGGCGAAACCGGTACTTCTCGAGCGTAGCGTGGCGCTTGAGATCGTCTAGCAGGGTGCGCGCCTCGGCTTCGGGCATGCCCTCGATGCCGAACGAGCTGCCCGAGACCGCGTAGAGCGCCGTGCGGCCCGTGACGGGATGGCGCCGCGCGACCGGATGCCTGACCCAGCGCAGCCTGCGCTTCTGCTCCTCGGTCAGCAGCGAGGCGGCCGTGCGCGAGGTCTCCTCGAGATCGTCGCGGTTGCCGTAATGATGCAGCGCGACGAGCCCCTCCAGGCGCTTCTTCATCGCGCGAGGCAGATCGTCGTAGGCGGCATACTGGTTCGCGAACAGCGTATCGCCGCCCGCGCGCGGCACCTGGATCGAGTACAGCATCGTCGCCCGCGCCGGCATCTCCAGATATGAATAGTCGGTGTGGAAGTAGGTCCCGGCATCGGCGAGCCCGGCCGGCTTGCCGTCGCGCACCACGTTCGACAGGATCAGGATGTCGGCGTACTCGGGATGGTGGAACTGGTCGACCACGTGCGGCTCGGGCGGCCCGAAGCGGCGCGCGAATTCCAGAAACTGGGTCGCCGTCAGCTTCTGCCCGCGGAACACGAGCACCTGGCCGCCGAAGAACGTCTCTTCGATTTCACGAAAAGCGCTATCGGAAAGGGGCCGGGCGAGATCGACGCCGCTCGCCTCCAGCGCGAAATCCTGGTCCAGTTTCTTTAATTGCATCCCTGCACCGCGGGTCTTTCGCCTCAATCCGCCTTCGCGCCCGAAGCCTTGACGATGGGCTCGTAGGAGGCGTGGTCCTTGCGCACGAACGCGGCGAAGTCTGCGGGCGAAGCGGAGACCTCAGGCTCCATCGCCTCGCGCGCGAGCTTCTCTGCTACCTGCGGCAGGCGCATGACCCTGGTGATCGTCGTATACAGGCGCTGCTCCACCTCGGGCGGCACCCGGGGCGGCGCCCAGATGCCCCACCAGCTCCCGAGGTCCATGCCCGGCACGCCCGCCTCCTCCATCCCGGGCACGCCCGGAACCATCTTCGAGGGCGCGCGTGTGATCAGCGCGAGCGGCACGAGCTTCCCTGCGCGGATCTGCGGGAGCACCACCGGCGTCGTGCCGATCATCACCTGCACGTCCCCCGCCAGCACCGCCTGCAGCGACGGCGCGCCGCCCTTGAAGGGCACGTGCTGCATGTCGGTACCCGTGATGCGGTTCAACTCCGCGCCCGCGAGGTGCTGCGAGGTGCCGTTGCCGGGCGAGGCGTAGAACCATTTGCCGGGCTCGCTCTTCACCCTGGCGATCAGCTCCTTCATCGAACGGATCCCGCGCTCGGGCGTGACGCACACGATGATGCTCATCAGGGCGACCTCGGTGATGGGCGTGAAGTCGCGGTGGGGATCCCACGAGAGGTTCTTGTACAGCCAGGGATTGATCGCGTGCGTGAAGTTGCCGGCGAGCAGGATCGTATAGCCGTCGGACGCTGCGCGCGCGACGTGCTCAGCGGCGATGTTGGAGCCGGCGCCGGGCTTGTTGTCGACCACCACCGGCTGGCCGATTTCCCGCGTCAGCTCGTCCGCGATGATGCGCGCGAGAAAATCGCCGCTTCCCCCGGGCGGAAATCCGACCACGAGCCGCAGCGGCCGGTCCGGGTAGCCCTGAGCCCACGCCGCCATCGAAGCGATCGTCAGCAGAACCACGGCGAGGGCGCGACGCGCGAAGAGGTGCATGAGGCCTCCTTCTGCCTGCGGCGATACGATATACCGAAATCGGACCGCAGCGGATAAGATTCCGCCGGAGGAGAACCCCATGCTGACGCGACGCGATGTCCTGATCGGAGCGATTGCAGCCGGAGCCGCCATGCATCTTCGAACCGGCTTTGCCAAGGCGTCCCAGCCGGCCACGCGCGTCAATTTCGACGTGCCCGCGGGCGCCTGCGACTGCCATACCCACATCCACGGCGACCCGGAGAAATTTCCGTTTTTCCCGGGCCGGGTCTATACGCCCGAGACGGCGCTGCCCGAGGAGATGGCGGCGCTGCACCGCGCGCTTCGCCTGCAGCGCGTGGTGATCGTCACGCCCAGCGTGTACGGCACCGACAACTCGGCCACGCGCTGGGGCATGAAGGCGCGCAGCGCGGACGCGCGCGGCGTCGCCGTCATCGACGACAAGACGCCCGAGAGCGAGCTCGACGCCATGGGCCGCGAGGGCGTGTGCGGCATCCGGCTCAATCTCTCGACCGGCGGCACCAACGACCCGGCGGTCGGGCGCCAGCGGCTCCAGAGGGCGATCGAGCGCGTGAAGAGCCGCAATTGGCACGTCCAGATGAACACCAACCTGGCGATGGTCTCAGCGACCAAGGACTTGGTCGCCGCCTCTCCGGTGCCGGTCGTGTTCGATCATTTCGCCAACGCCCGGGAGGAGCTCGGCGTGCAGCAGCCCGGCTTCGCCGACCTGGTGGATCTCGTCCGGTCGGGCAGGGCCTACGTCAAGATCTCGGTCACGGCCGGCCCGCGGGCCGACTATGCCCCCTTCGCGCCGCTCGCCCGGGCGCTGATCGCGGCGAACCCCGAGCGCATCCTGTGGGGGACGAACTGGCCGCATCCGAATTCGAGCTCGGGGCGCAAGCCGACCGAGCTGACGCCGCTCTTCCAGGTCGACGACGGCTTGGTGCTGAACCTGCTGCCGGTCTGGGCGCCCGATACGGGGATCCGCAGGAAGATCCTCGTGGACAATCCGGCGAGGCTTTACGCGTTCTGAGCGCGGGCCGCTTGGCGCGGCGCTGGCGTTCCTTGTCGCGTTGCAGCTCGCACAGGCCGCACGGGCGCAGGCTCCCGACGCCGCCGACGTCGCCGAGGGCATGAGGATTTTCCTGCAGAAGGGAAATTGCCAGGCGTGTCACGGCTGGGCCGCGGACGGCCGCAAGATGGACAACCAGATGCCCGACGGCGCGAACCTGCGCGAGACCAAGCTCGAGCGCGGCGATGTGATCGTGGCGATCAAGTGCGGGCGCCCCGGGAGGAGCATGCCCGCCTTCGACAGGCTCGCCTACAGCGACGGGCGCTGCTACGGCATGAAGCAGGCCGACCTGAAATCGGCGGGATTGGGCCTGCCCGACCCGCCCGCGACGCTTCAGCCGCGCGAGATCGAATTGCTCGCCGACTTCCTGTTCGCGAAGATCATCGGCAAGGGCGCGATGAACCGTGCGAGGTGCGCCGAGTACTGGGGTGCCGAGGTCGAGGCCTGCGGCGAATTCCCGAAATAAGTCAGTTCAGCGCGAAGACGAACAGGTAGCTCGAGTTCTCCAGCTTGTCGAATTTCACCGGGTGCAGGTGGCGCCCGCCCGACTGCACCGTGAGATACTGCTTCGGCCCGATCGCATAGGTCACCGGCGCGCCCTTGAGCGGCGTGCCGAGGTTGAAGCGCCAGAGCTCCTCGAGCGTCTCGTCGTGATACGCGATCACCCAGCCGTCCTGCAGCGCGGTGAACACGAGGCCCCCGGCGGTGACGATCGCGCCCGAGCGGATCTCGATCTCGGTGACGGCCTTCGCGAGGACCTTGTGGCTCGCGGTGTCGAAAGCGGTGACCGAGCCGTAATAGAGATCGCTCGAATACTCGCGCTTCTCGCTCGCTTTCGCGTCGACGTCGCCGTCCTTGGATTTGAACACGACTGCCGCCCCGTTCTGCGTGAAGCAGCCTTCGATGCCGACTCCGTAGGCGATTCTCTTGACCGGATGGTAGGCCGTCGGCTGGTGCGCGACGCCGCCGTGCCAGGTCGGGCAGGCGCGCTTCTTTCCGTCGCCGCGCAGCGCCCGCGCGATCGGGTTGTAGATCTGCACGTTGAGCTTGGGATCATACTCGTACGGCTTGCCGGTCCTGGGATTGATCCCCCTGGTCCAGTTGAGATCGTTCACATACTGGTCGGCCTTGATGAATTTGCCGTTGGTGCGGTCGAGCGTGTAGTAGAAGCCGTTGCGCCCGAAGTGGCCGACGATCTTGCGCTGCTCGCCGTTGATCGTGGCGTCGTAGAGCATATGGACGCCGACCTCGTCGTAGTCCCACGAGTCGTTGGGCGTGTACTGGAAATGCCAGGCGGGCTTGCCGGTGTCGACGTTGAGCGCCACCGCCGAGTCGGTGTAGAGGTTGTCGCCGGGGCGCGCCTGCGGATCGTAGATCGGGAACGGGTTGCCCGTGCCGACAATGTAGAGACGGGTCGACGGGTCGTAGGAGCCGGTTTGCCAGATTCCGCCGCCGCCGGTCTTCCAGGCATTGTGGTCGTCTTTCCAGGTTTCGCTGCCCGGGTCGCCGGGCTTGGGAACGACGTACCAGCGCCACAATTCCTTGCCCGTCCTCACTTCGAGCGCCGCCACCCAGCCGCGCGTTCCGCCGTCGCCCGCGCCGTTCTGCACGATCACCTTGCCGTCGGCGACCAGGGGCGCGGTCAGGAATTTTTCCTGCCTGCCGAATTCGGTCTTGCCGGCGACCATCTTGTCCCACACGATCTCGCCCTTGTCGCGGTCGATCGCGATGACGCGGCCGTCCGGAAGGTTGGCGATCACGAGGTCCTCCCACAACGCGATGCCGCGCGTGCGCGGAGCGTTCCCCTGGTGCTTCACTCCCGGATCGCAGATCCAGACGAATTCGCCCTTGTTCGGATTGCGCGCGTCGATCTTGTACACGGTGCCCCAGCCGTCGGTCGTGTACATGAAGCCGTTGTCGATGAGCGGATTGACCTCGTTCTCAGGGCCGTTCTGCCCGACGTCCTGCATCCCGCCCAGCGCCATCGCCCAGACGAGCCGCAAGTTCCTGACATTGTCGCGGTTGATCTGGGTGAGCTTCGAATAGCGCGTGGCGCCGTAGTCGCCGTTCATCAGCAGCCAGTTCTGCGGCTCGTTCTGCGCGTTGACCAGGCGGTCCCTGTTGACGGTCATCTGGTACTCCGCGGCGAACGCTCCTGCGAGAGCCGCGAGCCCGACTCCGATGATTCCGACTCCGATGAATTTCGGCGCGTGATGTCGCATGGTTGCCTCCCCTCCTGTCGACTGCGCCAGTTTAACTCGGCTTTCTCAGCCGGCGTTCACGGCTCCACCTTGATGCCGCTCGCGCGGATCAACTCGGTCCACCTGCGCTGCGAGCTTCTGGCGCACGTCGGGCGCGGCGAGCGCGCGCTGCACATCCTCGCGCATGGCGTCGATCATCTCCTTGGGCGTGCCTTTCGGAAACGCGAATCCGAACCAGTTGGTGACGACGTAATCGGGAACGCCGGACTCGGACGCGGTCGGCACGCCGGGAAACGCGGCCGAGCGCTGCGCGGTGCTGACGGCGAGCGCCCTCGCCCTGCCGCCCTTCACGGGCCCGAGCGCGGTCGGCGAGGCGGTGACGATGAGATCGATCTGCCCGGCCTGCAGCGCGACCACCGCGTCGCCCATGCCCTTGTAGGGAATGTGCGTGAGCTTCACGCGCGCGTCGTGCAGGAACAGCTCGGTCACGACGTGGTTCACGCCGCCCGTGCCGGAGGAGCCGAAGTTGAGCGCGCCCGGCCGCGCCCGCGCCTCGGCGATCAGGTCTCCCAGCGTACTCAGCTTCGACTGGGCGTTGACGGTGACGACGAAGGGCGTATGGCAGACCATCGCTGCCGGAACAAGGTCGCTCGCGACGTCCCAGGGCAGCTTGTCGAACAATCCCGGCAGCATCGCGTAGGTCGCGTCGATCAAGCCCGCGGTGGTGCCGTCGGGTGCGGACCTGGCGACCGCTTCCCAGGAGATCCGGCCGCCGGCGCCGGTGCGGTTCTCGACGACGATGGTCCTGCCCGTCTGTTCGCTGATCTTCAGCGCCGCGATGCGGCTGTAGGTGTCGCTCGCGCCGCCCGCCGAAAAGGGCACGAGAATCCGCAAGGGGCGCAACGCGGTCTGCGCCGACGCGGCAGGTAAAAGCGAGGAAAGAGCGAGGACAAGGAGCAAGCGCTTCATCTCAAGCCTACACGAGGGGCCAGCTGCTGACGTCGAAATCCTCGCCCACGGCCACGTGCACGAAGCCGCGCACGTCGCGCAGCGACCGCGTGATGTGACCCTTGCCGCGTACGTCCTCGGCGAAGATGAGGTCGCCCGGAAGGCACCGGGTGCGGTGGCCGTCGCTCGCCTCGAGCTCGAGGATCCCCGATGTCAGGAAAATCAGCTGGCGCCGGGGAGCATTGTGAAAATCCTGGACGTGGCCTTCGGGGGTCTCGCGAAAGAAAATCGAGTCGCATCCGAAGGTTCCCGACGCCGGCCTCTCGGCCCCCGTCATCGGCACCTCGCGGATCTCGATCGCCGATTCCCCCGAGTCCCTGCTGAATATCCTGACGACGCGCATGCCCGATTATAGGGGCTCAGCGCCGAGCCGCTTCCCCGGGCGAGGCTTGGGCGTACTGCCTGCCCACTTTGCGCGGGTGGGCAAGGGTGAGCGCCTCGTTTTGTGGACGACTTCCCGAAAACATTTTGCTACACTTGAATCGAAACCGAGCCTGTCCGAAGAAGCAGGCCGAATTGAGCCGGGAGGAGTCTTTCCAGCGTCGAATCACCTGAGGCCCCGCGGCACGCGCCGCGGTATCGCAACTCTAACTTCGGAGGGGAAGCCAAGATGTGCATACTGTGCGATAGAGGATTTCCGCAGAACCATGCTGGCTCGCAACTCGGGCGGCGCGATTTCCTGAAGACCACGGCCGCAGGCGGGGCCGCCGCAGGCCTGGGTCTGTTCGCTGCGCGTCCCGCCGCGGCTGACGACGACGACGGGCCGGAGGACACCGGCAAGCGCGGCCGGCGCTACGTCATCCGCGGCGGCCACGTCACGTCGATGGATCCGGCGGTCGGTGACTTCGTCAAGGCCGACGTGCTGGTCGAAGGCAAGAAGATCGTCGCCGTCGGGCCGAACCTGCGCGCGGGCGGCGCTGCCGAGATCGACGCCCGCGGCAAGATCGTGATGCCGGGCTTCATCGACACGCACCACCACCAGTTCGAGACGGCGCTGCGCAGCTTTCTCGCCAACGGCGTGCTGATCAACGATGGGTCGGGCTCGGTAAGCGGGAGCACCACTTACTTCGAATACATTCTTCTCAAATTCGCCCCCGTGTACCGCCCAGAGGACGTGTACATCAGCGAGCTGTTCGGGGGCCTCTCGCAACTCGACGACGGCGTCACGACGGTGCACGATGTCTCGCAGATCCATCACTCGCCCCAGCATTCCGACGCCGCGATCCAGGCTCTCTTCGATACCGGGCGCCGCGCCGCTTTCGGCTATTTCGAGAGCGCGGGTGCCAACATTCTCGGCACCAATCCCGGCAACCAATATCCGCAGGACGCGGTGCGCATCAAGAACCAGTGGTTCTCGTCGGGCGATCGGCTCGTGCATATGATCATGGGCGGCGAGGTCTACCTCGGGGATGCGACCACGCAGCAGTCCTGGACGATCGGGCGCCAGCTCGGCCTCCAGATCGCGGCGCACATCCTGTCTCCATTCGGCATTCGGCCGATCATGGACGCGCTCGCGCAGGGCCAGGGCGGCGACAAGCACAACGTCGGGATCGGACCGGACAACCTCTTCATCCATATGACCGGCATGTCCGACATGGCCTGGCAGCGGGTCAAGGACGCGGGCGCGCAAGTCTCGATCGCCTTCCCAATCGAGATGAACATGCGGCACGGCATGCCGCCGATCGTCAGGATGAACAGCATGGGCATGGAGCCGTCGCTCAGCTCGGACGTCGAGGTCACCATGACGGCGGACTTCTTCACCCAGATGCGCGTCGCCATGAACCTGCAGCGGCTGGTCGTGAACCAGATGATCCTCGACAGCCCCAATGGGAACCAGAACCTGCCCGATCCGCGAAACTGGGAGCTGCCGCAGACCGCGGTACGAGCCCCCGGCTTCTTCTTTGGTTGGCCGACACCGCCCGCCGGCATACCGGCCCCGCTGACGGCGCGCGACGTGCTGCGCTACGCCACCATCAACGGCGCGAAGCACCTGCGGCTCGACGGGAAAACGGGCTCGCTCACCCCGGGCAAGGAAGCCGACATCATCATCCTCGACGCGACCGCGCTCAACGTGGCGCCGCTCAACAACGTGCCGGGAGCGGTCGTATCGCTGATGGACCGCACCAACGTCGAGACGGTGATAGTCGCGGGCAAGGTGCGCAAGTGGAAGGGGAAGCTCCTCGACGTCGACCTGAACCATCTCCGCCGGCAGCTCGAGAACTCGCGCGACGATATCTTCGCGGCGGCGGGCGTCCCGCAGGACCTGTACCGCTGACCGAGGCGAATGAGCTGACGGCAGGCACGGGGCGGCTCAGGCCGCCCCTGTTTTTTTGGGAATCGTCTGCGCTACTCGAGCTTGACGCCGGCCTGCCTGACCACTTTTTCCCAGCGCGCCAGGTCTTCGCGGATTTGCGCGGCAAACTGCTCGGGAGTGTTCCCCACCGGCTCGATACCAAGAACGCCGTAGCGCTCCTTCACAACCGGATCGGCGAGAACCGCGGCGATCTCGCGCTGGAGGCGCTCGATCACCGGCAGCGGCGTCTTGGCCGGCGCAAGCACGCCGACCCAGGAATCCACGACGAACCCGGGGAGGCCGCTCTCCGCGAAGGTCGGCACATCGGGCAGCGAAGACGAGCGTCTGGCGGAGGACACGCCGATCGCCTTCAGTTTCCCCGATTTTACGAATTGCTGCGATGAGGCGACGGCGGTAAAGACGAGCGGGATCTGCCCGCCGACCACGTCGATGACCGCCTGGCCGCCACCCTTGTAGGGCACGTGCGTCAACTGCGCGCCCGTGCGCTGCGCGAGCATCTCCCCGGCGAGGTGCGGCGTGCCGCCGGTGCCCGAGGTGCCGAAGGGGAAGGACCTCGTCTTCGCCTGTGCGATCAGCTCCTGCAGGGAGTTCGCCGGCACCGAGGGGTGCGCGACCAGGATCAGCGTCGCATCGCCGAGCTTGGTGACGGGCGCGAAATCGCGCAAGGTGTCGAACGGGATCCTCGCGAACACGTGGGGATTGATCACCATCGTGCCGTCGAAGCCGAGCACCAGCGTGTGGCCGTCGGGCGCGCTTCTTGCAACCTGCTCGGTGCCGATGTTGCCCGACGCGCCCGGGCGGTTCTCGACCACCACCGGCTGTCCGAGGCGCGCTCCGAGCGGGTCGGCGACCGCGCGCGCGCTCGTGTCGGTGACGCCGCCGGCGGCAAAGGGCACGACCAGCCGCACCGGCCGGGACGGGAAAGCCTGCCCTGAGCTTGTCGAAGGATTCTGCGCAAAGGCCGCCTGGGCCGCGGTGAGCGCGAGAACCGTAAGCACAATCGATCGCGGCACGGGCTTTCCCTCCGACGCGGTGTTGCGGGTTCGCTCAAGCATACAATAGCGTTCGCATCGTCGAACAGCCCTCCCATGCTCGATTTCGCAGACTACGCAAAGATCTTCGTGGCGCTGCTGGTGATCGTCAATCCCATCGGGACGATGCCGATGTTCCTCGGCCTGACTCACAAACACAGCGTCGCCGACAAGAAGCGCATTGCGCGCGTCGCGAGCATCTCGATGGCCATCGTCCTGACGGTCTCCGCGGTGGTGGGCGAGCACCTTCTCGGGTTCTTCGGCATCACCATCGCCTCGTTCAGGGTCGGCGGGGCGATCCTCATACTTCTGCTCGCCATCTCGATGATGCACGCCGCGACCAGCGGCGAGCGGCAGACGCCCGAGGAGGCGAAGGCGGCCGAGGACAAGGAGAGCATCGCCGTCGTTCCGCTCGCCATTCCGCTCCTCTCCGGGCCGGGAGCGATCTCGACGACCATCATCTACGCCGCGCAGCGTCCCTCCCTCGCCCACCTGGCCGCCGTCGTCGCCTGCTGCCTGCTGGTCGCGCTCACGACCTGGATTGCGCTCAGGGCGGCGACTCCGATCGGAAGCTCGCTCGGGAAGATCGGAATCAACGTCGTGATCCGGATCATGGGATTGCTGCTCGCCGCCGTAGCCGTGGAAATTTTTGCGAGCGGCATCGTGGTCCTGCTGCCCGGGCTGGGAAAGTGAAGTCCGGCGATCTCCTGTTCTTCCGCGTCGCGCTCGCGCTCCTCGCCGCCGCAGCGCTCCCAGCTTCGGCCCAGCCTTATCCGTCCAAGCCGGTGAAGCTCGTCGTGTCCTCCGCGGCCGGAGGATCGCCCGACCTGCAGGCGCGGATCTACACCCAGCGCATGTCGCAACTCTACGGCTACGTCTGGGTGATCGAGAACGTGCCGGGAGCCGGGGCCAACATCGCGCCCGAGCGAGTGGCGAAGGCGCCCGCCGACGGCTACACGCTGCTCATGGCCTCCGCCGGGCCGCTCTACTTCAATCCGACTCTGTATACGAAGCTTCCCTATGACATCCAGCGCGACTTCGAACCGATCACGCAGGTGTCGAACGTGCCCAACATCCTCGCGGTGCACCCGAGCGTGCCGATCAACTCGGTCAGGGACTTGATTGCCTACGCACACGCGAACCCGGGCAAATTGCGCTTCGGCTCGCCGGGCAGCGGCAGCTCCCAACATCTGGCGGGGGAGCTCTTCAAGAAAATGACCGGCGTCGACATACAGCACGTTCCGTACAAGTCGGTCGCACAGATGACCACCGAATTGGTGAGCGGGCAGTTCGAGCTCTCGTTCAACAACGCGCCGCTCGTCCTGCCCCACATCAGGAGCGCCAGGCTGCGCGCGCTCGCGGTCACGACCCGGACGCGGCTCGCGCTCGCGCCCGACGTTCCCACGCTCGACGAATCGGGACTCGCGGGGTATGAAGTCGGCGGCGGATCCGGCGTGCTCGCGCCGAAAGGCACGCCCGGCGCAATCCTGAAGAAGCTCGAGACCGACCTGCGCAGCGTCCTCAACTCGGCGGAAGTGCGCGAGCAGTACGCTGCGAACGGCCTCATCGCCGTCGGGTCGAGCTCCGCCGAATTCGCCGCCTACATGAAAAGCGAGGTCACGCGCTGGGCGCCGCTCATCCGCGCGACCGGCGCGACGGTCGACTAGTCGTCGTCCCGATCGTGATGGTCGCGCCCATTGTCGTGGTCATCGTCATCGTGGTCCCGGCCATGGCCGGAGCGCGGGTGCGACACTGGCGGCGGGGGAAGCCGTTTGCCGCCCGGGCCGTCGGCAAACGTCAACGGAGAAGCCGCGCGCCGCTGGCCGACGCCCTTCTCGCTCCAGTCGCACACGCCGTCCGGGAAAGTCGCCTGCAGCCGCACCCATTGCGCGGACGAGAAGAGCACTGGCGCATAGTCAGCGGAATTGAGCGGCTTCAGCTGGCACTTCAGGATGTTTTCGGCAAGCGGGCCGCCGGCGACCTGGCGAGGCGAAGACCGTTTCGCCAGCCGGCCGAGGCCGTCGGCCTGGGGGGCATCGGCATCGCACACGGCCATGTCGAATATCTTGGTCGAGAACGCGGTATCGGCCAGCAGGAAGCAGAAGTCGACCGCATTCGCCGGCTTTGCCGCAATGACCTCCTCCTGCGTGCGCACTGAGTTTAACGTCGCCTTCGGCGCGCTTTGGATCAGATTGGACAGCCAGACGTCCATGGTCAGGAGCGATGGCAGCGTCACCGCCGCGACCTGCGCCGCTGTGCCAGGCAGGAGTCCGGTCCCATAGCGCCACATCACCTGGTTGCCGTGATTGCCGTGGTTGGCCGCATCGATGCGGGCGCGTTCCGCGAAGCTGCGCCAGATGTAGTGGATTCCCTGCTCGTCCCAGCCGCGCGAATCGATGATCGGCAGCTTGCCGAGGTTCTTGCCGCTCGACACGATCCCGGCGCGGTACGCGATGTCGAGCGCCGGCAGGTCGGCCATGGTGCGAGGCGCCGCACCGGTCGTCACGACGGCGGCGGTGCGGTTCGAATCGGCATCGACACCGCCGATCCGCTCGTTCAGGGTGACGAACTCCTCCGGGGTGATCGCGCCCGCGAGCAGCGCGCTCAGCCCATACTGGATGCCGGAGTTGTCGCCGGTCTGCCGGGCGCGCGTGCTGCCGGCAGGGATCCCCGCGGTCGTGCCCCAGACGGCGGTGGCGAGGTCGGGATCGCCGCAGCGCGTGCCGTTCGGGTTGCTCACCGGGTCGTACACCAGCGCCGCAGGAAGCCGGCAGTTGTTGCGCGGCGCGCCGACCGGCGCGATTGCGCCCGTCGTCTGGTTGGTCACCAGCACCGGAATGTAGTTGCCAGGCTTGTTGTTGAAGCCGAAGGCGTTGTTCCAGGACTGGCAACCCACATGATTGAAGTGGCCGTTGATCGCCGTCTTCTTCGCATTGACCTGCGTCTGCAAGAGACCGGTCATCAACGCAGTCCACGCCGGGCCGGCGTAGACGTTCACCAGCAGCACGCAATCGATGACCTCCATGCCGGTGGTGATCGAATCGGGGTAGTCGCAGCTGGGCTGGATGCCGTCGAGCAGGCCAGGGAAGATGGAGGCGGCCGTGTTCTGCTGGATCGAGCCGCCCGAGCAGCCGTTGCCGAGCGTGTACTTGATCTCGCCGTAGGTGTCGACGATGTGCTCCTTCATCATCATCAGCGTCTCGGCATTCAGGACACGGTTCGAGTTGAAGAGCGAGTCGGTGAGGCTGTTGTCGACGACCATGAAGCCGCGCGACAACGCCGCATCATCGGCCCAGTTCTGTTCGCTGCGGAACTGCAGACGCGGCTGGCCGGTCGAGGCGCCGAAGGTGTAGATGACCTTGCCGTTCCACTGCGCCTGCGGCACCAGCGCCGACCACGGTTGGGCGGGGTCGAACAGCATCGCGATGTCGTAGATTCCGCGATTTATCGTTCCGCGCTCGACGCGCACGATATACCGCACCGCCAGTCCGGCGGTCGTGATGGTGGTCGCGAGATCCGGCGGCGTGGTGCCGGGGGTGTACGGCTTGAAGCAGTTGTTCGTCGGCGGCAGGGCGGGCGGGCTCGGATCGGGCAGCGCGTTCGAGCACCCCGTGGTCGTGGTTCGGTAGAACAGCTTGTACTCGGTCGCGATGTTGCATTGCGCATCGAGCGCAAATGTCGTCAGCCCGCTCGCGTTCGACGCCGGCGTGTTGCCCGATTCGGCGACGGGTGTGGGTGTCGCGCAGATCCATGGCGTCGTCTGCGAGCCCAGCAGCACCGGCCCGCCGATCGGATGGTTCGTGATCGCGAGGCGTGCCTCGCGTCCGCCGTGGCTCTCGCCCGCGACGAAGTCGTTGCGACCCTCCACCAGACCGCTAACCAGTCCGCGCAGCGTGCTCGCCACTGCATTGGCGGTGAACGCGCCGGTGACGTCATGACCGTTGAGCGAGAGCCTCACCCTGTTGAGCGGCACGTTCTTCGGCACGCGCACCTCGATCAGCGCATCGCCGCCGCTGATGAGGTCGGCGCGGTTCGAGAGCGTCGCTATCTCGAAATTGGACGGGTGTTCTCCCGCCTGCGCGGTCACCAGAAGTACCGCGCCGAGCGCTAAGAATGACGATTTCATGCAGTTCATGGTTTATTCCTCCCTTCAGTGGCGTCGATTGCACTTACCGCCGTCGCGCACTACGCCAGCGCCTGCTTCACCCGCTCCGGCGCAAAAGGCAGCGCGCGCAGGCGCTTGCCGGTCGCGTGGGCGATGGCATTGGCGATCGCCGCGGCGGCCGGGCCCTGCGAGCCTTCGCCCACGCCGAGGAAACGCTCCTCGGGGCGGTCGAGCAGCACGACCTCCACCTCGGGCACGTCGCCGAAGTGGATGATCGGGTAGTCCGCCCAGGAGCGCGTCCTGACGCGCGTACGGTCGTAGCGAACCGCCTCCAAGAGCGTCCAGCTCGCCGACTGGATGATTCCGCCCTCGATCTGGTTGACGACGCCGTCCGGATTGACGATCTGCCCGGCGTCGACCGCCGCCACCGCGCGCGCGACGCGCACCTTCCCGCTCGCGCGATCGACTGTGACATCGGCGACCATCGCGACGTAGCACGCCAGATTCTTGTACTTGGAGAACGCGAAGCCGCGCCCCCGCGCACCGTCCCCTTTCGCGCCGGGCAGCCAGCCGGCGCGCTGCGCCGCGGCCTCGATCACGGCGCGCGCGCGAGGATCCTTCAGGTGCCGCAGGCGGAACTCGACGGGATCGGCGCCCGCCGCCAATGCGAGCTCGTCGATGAACGATTCGAGCGCAAACACGTTGGCATAACCACCGAGCGTGCGCAGCGCCGAGGTGCGCAGCGGAGCCTCCTGAACGTAGTGCTTGACCACTTTCTGGTTCGGAAAATCGTAAAGCGGGATCGCGTTCCGGTCGGAGCCGCCGGCCGGCTGCGGGATATCGGAGGGAAATCCCGGGTCGAGCGGCTTCTCCAGATGGCGCGTGGCGAGCAGATTGACGCCCTTCGATGCGCCGGGGCGGGTGCTGTGCGGATGGCTCCACAGCTCGTGCACCCAGCTGACGACGTCGCCTTGAGCGTCGATGCCGCCCGAGAGCTTCATCACCATCGCCGAGCCGTAGGGTTCCCATTGAAATTCGTCGTCGCGCATCCACTGCAGCTTGACCGGGCGGCCGCCCGTTGCGCGCGCGACGAGCGCCGCGTCGAGCGCCACGTCGTCGGCGCCGTTGTGCCCGTAGCAGCCCGCGCCTTCGGCGTGGATGCAACGGATGCTCGCGGGCTCCATCGCAAAGGCCCTGGCGAGCTCGCCACGCAGCGGGTACACGCCCTGGCTGTGCGTCCACACCGTGAGCTTGCCCTCGCGCCACTGCGCCACCGCGCACGAGGGTCCGATCGACCCGTGACACTGGTAGGGCCGTGTATACGTCGCATTGAGCGTCTTCGCCGGCGCCGCGGCGGTCGCTGAGGTCCTTTCGTTCACCACCGAGTCAACCGACTTCGCTTTCGTCATCAGGTGCTCGTAAAGAGCCTCGCCCGGAGGCGGCAGCGATTCGCTTTCCTTCCACTTCGTGGATTTCTTGAGCAGCTCGCGCGCGCGGATCGCCTGTTCCTCGCGCTCGGCGGCCACGCCGAGGAAATCGCCGTCGCGCACGACCGCGATCACGCCGGGCAGGCGCTTCGCGGCGGCCTCGTCGAAGGAGACGAGCCGGGCGCCCGGTGAGGGCGGACGCACGACGCGTCCGAACACCATCCCGGCCAGGCGCACGTCCTGGACGTAGGCGGCGCCGCCGGTCATCTTCTTCGGGATGTCGCGGCGGAGCACGCTCTTGCCCACCCAATTGTGTTCGGAGGCGGATTTGGGCTTGATCTTGGCCGATGCTTCCCGCTTCAAGTTGGCCTCGCGTGCGAGTCCCCAGTAGGCGGCTGTCCTGCCGTCCGGCGCCGTGCAGGCGCCGTCGCTCACGGACAGAGCGCTTGCCTCGACGCCGAGCTTCGCGGCCGCCGCGTTCACCAGGATGTCACGCGCTTCGGCGCAGGCGAATCGCAGCGCGGTGCCGCTCTGCTCGACCGACTGGCTGCCCGCGGTCTGGCCTTCGTTGGGAGTGAGCGCCGTGTCGCCGTGCACGATCCCGATGCGCTTCAGGTCGACGTCGAGCTCGTCGGCGGCGATCTGAGCGAGCGCGGTGCCGATGCCCTGTCCCAACTCGATCTTGCCGGTGAAGACCGTGACCGTGCCGTCGGCGTCGATGCGCAGCCACGAGTCGAGCATGCGGTTGTTGCCGAGGCTCCCGGGGAGCGGGGCAGGCTTCGCCTGGCCGAACGCCTCGGGGGCGAGCGAAAACGAAATGACCAGCGCGCTGCCGGTCTTGAGGAAATCGCGGCGAGAGAGAGAGGGCTTCATGCCATCTCCTTTGCCGCGCGCCGCACGGCTCGAACGATGCGGTTGTGCGAGGCGCAGCGGCACAGGTGCTCGTTCAGGGCCTGCTTGACCTCGCTCTCGCTCGGGCGGGGATTGCTGGCGAGCAGCGCCTTGGCGGCCATGATCATTCCGTTGCTGCAGTAGCCGCACTGGCAGGCCTGCTCCTCGATGAAAGCGCGCTGCAGCGGGTGGAGCTTCTCCATCGTGCCGAGTCCCTCGAGCGTGGTGATATGGCCCTTGGCCGCTGCCGAGACGGTCACCGAGCAGGAGCGCGCGGGCTTGCCGTCGATCAGCACGGTGCACGCGCCGCATTGGGCGAGCCCGCAGCCGAACTTCGGGCCGTTCAGCTCCAGGTCGTTGCGCAGGACGTACAGGAGCGGTGTGTCGGGCGCGACCGAAGACACCTTTCGCGTCGCACCGTTCACCTGCAACGTGAAATCGGCCATGATCTCCTCCGGACGGGTTCTTTGTGCTTGGGCGGGAAACGAAAGCGTACACCACCGAGGCGGCGGAGAGCCAGCGCAGGCGCGCCGCCGCGTCGGCGCTCCGTCACTGCGTCTCGAGGGCTTTCCGCGTCTTCAGCGCATATGCGCCGTCGCCCACGAGAGCGAGCGCAAAGCAGACGATCGCCCAGAACAGCGGATACTCGTAGCCGCCGCCCTTGGCGGTGAACACCCACCCGTTGGCTACGTGGCCCAGATAGGCCGCGAACAGCAGGTGAACCCCGAGAAAGACCGCGACCCATCGCGTATAGAGCCCCAGGATGAGCGCCAGTCCGCCCAGCGTCTCGTAGATCATGACGACCCAGGCGAACCAGTCCGGCAGCCCCAGCGACGCGAAATACTTCCCGGCCCCCGCCATCCCGAAAACCATGGCCTTGAGGTAAAGACCATGCAGGATGAAGAGGACGCCCGCGCTCACGCGCAGCAGCAACGCTCCATACGGTGCTCTCAATGCATCGATCATTTTTCCCCCTTTCCTACTTCGGATAGAGAACCAGCTGGGTGCAGCGAAACAGCGCGAGCTTGCGCCGCTCTTCACCGTGGGTCAAGGTCGCGTCCCAGACCTGCGTGGTGCGCCCCAGGTGCACGGCGCGGGCTTCGCCGTAGAGAACGCCTTCCTGCGCCGTATTGAGGAAATTCGCCTTGAGCTCCACCGTGGTGAAGTTCTGCGCGTTCGCGGGCAGGTGCGAGATGCATCCGTAGCCTGCGAGGGTGTCGGCGAAGCTGACGATTGCCCCGGCGTGCAGATAACCGTTCGGCGCGAGAAGCGCCTTGCGCAGCTCGAGCTCGCCTTTCAGCAGTCCCTCGGACACTTCGGTGATGAGAAGACCGACGAAGCCGGGCAGAAAATCCCTGCCGAACCGATTGAAGCGATCGACGTCGAATCCGGGCCGAAGCGGCATGGTTTCTCCCTGTGCGAGGCCGACGCGTTACGGGGCCTCAGAACCTCTCGACCCAGGGCCGCAGCTCGACCTCCCAGGTCCAGGCGCTGCGGTGCTGGCGGAATACGTGCAGGTAGTTCTTCGCGATCTCGTCGGGGTGGAGCATCCCGTCCGCGCCGCGCTCGCCCGCTCGCGGATCGCCTGCGCCCCTGGAGATCCCGCCGTCGATCACGAAGTGCGCGACGTGGATTCCCTTCGGCGCGAGCTCGCGCGCCATGCTCTGCGCGAGGCCGCGCAGCGCGAACTTTCCCATCGCGAAAGGCGCCGATTCGGCATAACCCTTCACGCTCGCCGAGGCCCCGGTGAAGAAGATCGCGCCCGAGCCGCGCGCGAGCATTCTCTTCGCGGCGGCCTGAGCGACCAGAAACCCCGCGTAGCCCGTCACCCTGATCGTACGCTCGACCTCCTTCGGATCGAGGGACACGAGCGGGCCGCGCGCGCGGTAGCCCGCGTTGTAGACGACGAGTTCGGGCACGCCCCACTTCGCCTCGACCGCTGCGAACATCGCCTCGACCTGAGCGGGCTCGGCGGCGTCGCACGCGACCGGCATCGCGGCCGTCTCCTTCACGAGCGAAGCGAGCTTGGAGGTGTCGCGCGCGGCGAGCGCGACCCGAATCCCGTCTTTCGCGAACAGGCGCGCGAGGGAGGCGGACAGGCCGCTGCCCGCGCCGACGATGAGCGCGGTTTCGGGTTGTTTCATGCGGGCCGCACTACTCCGGCATGCTCAACAGCCCGCGCTGAATGAGCGACCGGAACGCCTCGTAGGTCTCGCGGATGCCTTCGGCGAGCGGCATGTTTCCATAGTTTCCCAGCTGGACGCGAAGCGGCTCGTCGGGAAGGTGCATGGGAAACGCGAGCGGCTGCCCCGAAGAGGTGATCGCCGCTGAAGGCGCGAGTTTCCTGAGGATGCGAAGCCCCTCCTCGACCGGCGCGTAGACGCCGTTCATGTCGAAGACCGGGGCGCCCTTGCGCTCGCGCGAGACGGCGTGGATGAACGCGCTCGCGACCTCGCCCGCGTACAGCCACGATACGCCGCCGGAAAAAGGCACCTCGTAGGGCTTGCCTGCTGCGGCGGCGAGAATCGCGAAAGTCGTTTTCGAGGTTAGGCCCTGGTCGCGGCCGACGCCGTAGACGACCCCCGGCCTGATGCCGACGCTCGCGACGTTCCAGTCCTCGGAATACACTTTGGCGATCTGCTCGTCGCAGTATTTGTACGCGCCGTAAAGCGTGTGCATGGCCCCGTGGCCGTCGTCCATCGCGCCATAGGCCGCGATCGAGCTCGCGTAGGCGATGCGCCTGATCCCGAGACGCCGCGCGGCCTCGAACACGTTGACCGTGCCGACGACGTTCACTTTCGCCCCCGCGACGGGGTCGGCCTTGCAGAACGGCACCTGCAGGGCCGCGAGATGGATGACCGCGCAGGGGCGCAGCGCTTCGAGGACCCCGACGATCACCCCGGTCTCGGAGATGTCGCCGGTGCGCCACCGGATCTTTTCCAGGTCGCTTTCTGCGATGAGGAGGCGCGGCCGCCGCTTGTCCTCCGACAAGTCGAGCGCGCACGCCGGGACGCCGGCGCGCACCAGCAGCGCCAGGACCCAGCTGCCGATGCACCCGCCCGCGCCGGTGACCACGACGGGGCCGGGAAAGCTTGCGCGATCGATCGAAAAACGCTCTTCCATGGCTCTCCCCGGGGCGCCTCTTCCGCGAATCCACTTGACCGCCATAGTAGTCACGGCTTAACCTGCCCTCGCCCCCGAAATTTTCCCAAAAACGCGACACCCCGGCAAATCGAGCACTCGCATGGCATCGGTGACCCTCTCCGGGGTGCGCAAGAGCTTCGGCTCGACCGAGGTCGTTCACGGAGTGGACATCGGGGTCGAGGACGGCGAGTTCTGCGTGCTGGTGGGCCCTTCGGGTTGCGGCAAGTCGACGCTCTTGCGGATGATCGCGGGGCTCGAGGAAATTTCCGGCGGCCGGATCGCGATCGGCGAGCGCGTCGTCAACGGCGTCGCGCCGAAGGAGCGGGACATCGCGATGGTGTTCCAGAACTACGCGCTCTACCCGCACATGAGCGTGTACGACAACATGGCATTCAGCCTCATGCTCGCCGGCGAATCGCGCGAGCAGACGCGACTGCGGGTCGAGGAGGCGGCTCTCATCCTCGGGCTCGAAGATTACCTGCGGCGCTATCCGCGCCAGCTCTCCGGCGGCCAGCGCCAGCGCGTCGCGATGGGACGCGCGATCGTGCGCAAGCCGCAGGTGTTCCTGTTCGACGAGCCGCTGTCCAACCTGGACGCCAAATTGCGCGTCGCGATGCGCACCGAGATCAAGGCGCTGCATCAGAGATTGCGGACCACCTCGGTCTACGTCACCCACGACCAGATCGAGGCGATGACCATGGCGGACAAGATCGTGGTCATGAACGCGGGCCGCGTCGAGCAGATCGGCTCGCCGCTCGAGCTCTACGACGACCCTGCGAATCTCTTCGTCGCGGGTTTCATCGGCTCGCCCGCAATGAACTTCCTGCCCCAGAGGCGCAACGGCCGCGACGTGCTGGTCGGCGTGCGCCCCGAGCACCTGGACATCGCCGACGAAGGCCTGCACGCCGAAGTCGTCGTCGTCGAGCCGACCGGCGCCGACACGCAAATCTTCTGCAAGGTCGACGGCGTCGACGTCACCGCCGTGGTGCGCGAGCGGCACGCCTTCCGTCCGGGCGAGGCGGTGCGCTTGAAGCCTCGGCAGACTTTTCTTTTCGATCCGGCGAGCGGAACCAGGCTCGCATAAAACGTCACACCCAAAAGGAGGGGCCATGAGCAACATCAAGCGTCGCGATTTTCTGAAGATTTCCGCAGGGCTCGCCGCCGGCGCCGCGGGCGGCGTGCCGCTGCTCGCCCGGGCGCAGACTGCCTGGAAGCCCGAGAAGGGCGCGAAGCTGCGGGTGCTGCGCTGGAAGCGCTTCGTCGCCGGCGACGAGGAGCAGTACATGAAGAACGTCGCCGCGTTCACCAAGCGGACGGGCGTCGAGGTGCGCGTCGACAACGAAAGTTGGGAGGACGTGCGCCCCAAGGCCGCTGTGGCGGCGAACGTCGGCTCGGGACCGGACATCATCCTTTCGACCTTCGACGACGCCAACATCTACCCCGAGAAGCTGCTCGACGTGACCGACCTCGCCGAGTATCTCGGCAAGAAGTACGGCGGCTGGTACGACGTGTGCCGGCAGTATCTGCAGCCCGGCGGCAAGCGCTGGATCGGGCTGCCGCTCGGCTGCGCGGGCAACGCCTTCGTCTACCGCATCAGCCAGATGAAGGAGGCCGGATTCGACGCGTTCCCGAGGGACTTGCCGGGATTCATGAAGCTCGCCAAGGCGCTGAAGGCGAAGAACCACCCGCTCGGCTTCGCGCTCGGCAATGCGACCGGCGACGGCAACACCTGGACGCACTGGCTGCTGTGGTCCTTCGGCGGGAAGCTCGTCGACGAGAAGAACAACGTCGCGATCGACAGCCCGCAGACCCTGCAGGCCCTCGAGTACGCGAAAGAGCTCTATCAGACTTTTGTCCCGGGAACGCTCGCCTGGCTCGACCCGAACAACAACAAGGCGTTCCTCGACGACCAGATCAGCGTCACCGAGAACGGCATCTCGATCTATTACGCGGCCAAGAACTCGCAGGACCCGAAGATCAAGGCATTGGCGGCCGACATCGGCCACGCCAATCTGCCGGTCGGCCCCGTGGGCAGGCCGACCGAGCTGCATCTCTTCTTCAACCAGATGATCTTCAAGCACACCAAGTACCCGAACGCGGCGAAGGAGTTCCTGCGGTTCATGATGGAGAAGGAGCAGTACGAGCCCTGGCAGCAGGCTGCGATCGGCTACGTCACGCATCCGCTCCGGGCCTACGAGTCGAATCCCATCTGGACGGTCGATCCAAAACACACGCCCTATCGCGATTGCATGAAGATCATGCTGCCGAACAGCTACGGCGGCAAGCCCGGATACGCCTCGGCTCAGTGCATGGCCGACTTCATCATCGTCAACATGGTGGCAGAGGCCGCCTCGGGATCGACCACGCCGAAGGAAGCCGCGCAGAAGGCGCAAAAGCGCGCGGAACGGTACTACAAGATCTGATCGCGCCAAACGAGTGGCCTCCCCTCCCGAGGAGGAGGGCAGCTGTCCATGCGCCGCTTCCTCGACAACCGCAACGCACTCGGGCTGGCCTTCATGCTGCCCGCGGCGGTGCTGCTGCTCGTGTTCCTCACCTACCCGCTCGGCCTCGGGCTGTGGCTGGGCTTCACCGACGCCCGAATCGGGCGGCCGGGACAGTGGATCGGCGTTGAGAACTTCGAGTCCCTCTACGGCGATTCGCTCGCGCGGCTGTCGCTCTTCAACACGCTCTTCTACACGGTGATCGCGAGCGTGGTGAAGTTCGCACTCGGACTGTGGCTCGCGCTCCTCCTCAACCGCCACCTGCCCTTCAAGGCCTTCGTGCGCGCGATCGTCCTCCTGCCCTTCATCGTGCCGACCGCGCTTTCGGCGATCGCCTTCTGGTGGATCTACGACGCGCAGTTCTCTGTAGTATCGTGGCTTCTCGCGAAGTTGGGGCTCATCGACACCTACATCGATTTCCTCGGCGCGCCGTGGGCGGCGCGCTTCTCGACCATCGCCGCGAACATCTGGCGCGGCGTGCCCTTCGTCGCGATCTGCCTCCTCGCGGGGCTGCAGACGATCTCGCCCACGCTGTACGAGGCGGCGGCCCTGGACGGCGCGAGCGAGTGGCAGAAGTTCCGCCACGTGACGCTGCCGATGCTCACGCCGATCATCGCCGTGGTGATGACCTTCAGCGTGCTCTTCACCTTCACCGACTTCCAGCTGATCTACGTGCTCACGCGCGGCGGCCCCTTGAACGCCACGCACCTGATGGCGACGCTCTCCTTCCAGCGCGCGATCCCCGGGGGCAACCTGGGCGAGGGCGCGGCGCTCGCCACGGCGATGGTGCCATTCTTGCTGGCCGCCATACTGTTCTCGTACTTCGGGCTCCAGCGCAGGGCGTGGCAGCAGGGAGGGGGAGACAAGTAAATGGCCGCCGAAGACACCCGGGGCATGGAATACCTCGAGTCGCTGCCGCGGCGCTGGGTGACGCTGTATCTGCCTCTGCTCTGTTTCCTCGTCATCCTGCTCTTCCCGTTCTACTGGATGGCGATGACCTCGTTCAAGCCGGACGCGGAGCTGATGAGCCGCGAGGCCAATCCCTTCTGGATCCACAACCCGACCTTCGCCCATTTCGACAAGCTGCTGTTCCAGACCTCCTATCCCGAGTGGATGTGGAACACCCTCATCGTCTCGGTCGTCGCGACGTTCGCCTCGCTCGCGGCGAGCGTGTTCGCCGCGTACGCGATCGAGCGCCTGCGCTTCCGCGGGGCGAAAGGCACCGGCATGGCGATCTTCCTCGCGTACCTCGTGCCGCCCTCGATCCTGTTCATCCCGCTCGCGACCGTCGTCTTCCAGATGGGACTGTTCGACACGCGCTGGGCGCTGATCCTCACCTACCCCACGTTTCTCATCCCGTTCTGCACCTGGCTCCTGATGGGCTACTTCCGCACCATTCCGTACGAGCTCGAGGAATGCGCCCTGATCGACGGCGCGACGCGCTGGCAGATCCTCACGAAGATCATCCTGCCGCTCGCGGTGCCCGGGCTGATTTCCGCAGGGATCTTCGCGTTCACGCTTTCGTGGAACGAGTTCATCTACGCGCTCACCTTCGTGTCATCGTCGGAGGTGAAGACCGTTCCGGTGGGCGTGGTCACCGAGCTGGTCGAGGGCGACGTCTATCACTGGGGCGCGCTGATGGCGGGCGCTCTGCTCGGCTCGCTGCCCGTGGCGATTCTCTATTCGTTCTTCGTCGAGTATTACGTCTCGGGCATGACGGGAGCGGTGAAAGAGTGAACCAACTCGATTTCAAGGGACGCACCGCCGTCGTCACCGGAGGCTTGCAGGGGATCGGCGCTGCGATCGTCAAGCGCCTCGAAGGTTCCGGCGCAACCGTCAGGGTGTGGGATATCGCCGCGAAGAAGGACCCGGTCGACGCTTCGGATGAGGTCGCGGTCGAGCGCGCGACGGCAAAGGCGCTCGCCGAGCTCGGCAGGATCGACGTCCTCGTCAACAACGCCGGAATCGCGGGCCTCAACGCCGCCACGGCCGAGTACCCCGTCGAGGAATGGGAGCGCGTGCTGAGAGTCAATCTCACCAGCCAGTTCCTGTGCTGCCGCGCGCTCGCCCCGCACATGGTGAAGCGCAAGTACGGGCGCATCGTCAACATCGCCTCGATCGCCGGGAAGGAGGGCAACCCGAACGCGGTCGCCTACAGCGCGTCCAAGGCGGGGGTCATCGCGCTCACCAAATCGCTCGGGAAAGAGCTCGCGCGGACCGGCGTCCTCGTCAACTGCGTCACCCCCGCCGCGGCGAAGACCGCGATTTTCGACCAGATGACCCAGCAGCACATCGACTATATGCTCTCCAAAATCCCGATGAACCGCTTCGTGACGGTGGAAGAGATCGCCTCGCTCGTATGCTGGCTCGCCTCCGAGGACTGTTCGTTTTCGACGAGCGGGGTATTCGATATCTCGGGCGGGCGGGCGACCTACTGACATGGCGAAGAAAAAAACGGAATTGCGCTCGGTGCAGTGGTTCGGGCGGCAGGACATCTACGGCTTCATCTACCGCGGCTGGGTGAAGAACCGCGGGGTGCCGCAGGACCAGTTCGACGGGCGCCCCGTGATCGGCATCTGCAACACCTGGTCGGAGCTCACGCCCTGCAACACGCACTTCCGCACCCTCGCCGAGCACGTGCGCAACGGCGTCCTCGAGGCGGGCGGGTTCCCGATGGAATTCCCGGTGATGTCGCTCGGTGAAACGCTGCTGCGCCCGACCTCGATGCTCTACCGCAACCTCGCGAGCATGGACGTCGAGGAGTCGATCCGCGCCAATCCGCTCGACGGCGTGGTGCTCCTCATGGGCTGCGACAAGACCACCCCGGCGCTCCTGATGGGCGCCGCGAGCGTCGATATTCCCGCGATCGGCGTGTCCGGCGGCCCGATGCTCTCGGGCAAGTACCGCGGCACCGACATCGGCTCGGGCACCAACGTCTGGTCGATGTCGGAGGACCTGCGCGCCGGAAAGATCACGCTCTCGGAGTTCCACGAGGCCGAGTCCTGCATGAACCGCTCGCACGGCCATTGCATGACCATGGGCACGGCCTCCACGATGGCCTCGATGGTGGAAGCGCTCGGCGTCGGCATGCCCGGCAACGCGGCGATCCCGGCGGTGGATGCGCGCCGCTACGTGCTCGCCCGCGGCGCGGGCCGGCGCATCGTCGAGCTGGTGAAGGAGAACGTGACGCTTTCGAGGATCCTAACGCGCCATGCCTTCGAGAACGCGATCCGGGTGAACGCCGCGATCGGCGGCTCGACCAACGCCGTGATCCACCTCATCGCGATCGCGCGGCGCATCGGCGTCGAGCTGGGGCTCGAGGACTTCGACCGCATCGGGCGCGGCGTGCACTGCCTGGTTAACCTCATGCCCTCGGGCGAGTATCTGATGGAGGATTTCTACTACGCGGGAGGGCTGCCCGCGGTGATCCGCGAGCTCGGCGAAAACGGGCTCCTGCACAAGGACGCGCTCACCGTGAACGGCAAGAGCCTCTGGGAAAGCAACAAGGGCGCCCCCTGCTGGAACCGCGACGTGATCTTCCCGTTCAGGAAGCCCTTCAAGAAGAACTCAGGCATCGCGGTGCTGCGCGGCAACCTCTGCCCGGACGGCGCGATCATCAAGCCTTCGGCGGCGACGCCGAAGCTGATGAAACACAGGGGCCGCGCGGTCGTTTTCGAGAACATAGAGGACTTCCACAGGCGCATCGACGACCCGAAGCTCGCCATAGACAAGAACTGCGTGATGGTCCTGAAGAACTGCGGTCCGAAGGGCTACCCGGGAATGGCCGAAGTCGGCAACATGCCGTTGCCGCCCAAGCTCCTGAAAAAAGGCGTCACGGACATGGTTCGCGTTTCGGATGCGCGCATGAGCGGCACGGCCTACGGAACGGTGGTGCTGCACGTCGCGCCCGAGGCCGCGGCGGGCGGCGCGCTCGCGCTCGTCGAGAACGGCGACGAGATCGAGCTCGACGTCGCGAAGCGCAGGCTGCAGCTGCTCGTACCGGACGATGAGCTCGCGCAAAGGCGCGGGAAATGGAAGGAGCCCGAGCCGCCGCTCGCGCGCGGCTACTGGCGCCTGTATTTCGATCACGTGCTGCAGGCGAACGAAGGGGCGGACCTCGATTTCCTCGCCGGCAAGAGCGGCGACTTCGTGCCGCGCGACAACCACTAGCGCCTGAGCGCTAGAACCCGTACAGCTCGGCGGGGTTGTCCACCAGGATCCTGCGGCGAACGGCTTCGTCGGGCGCCCACTCGAGCAAGAGGTCGAGCAGGTTGGCGTCGTCCGGGAAGGCATCCTTCGCCGCGGTCGGATGCGGCCAGTTGCTCGCCCAGAGCATGCGCTCCGGCGCCGCCTTTACCAGCGCTTTCGCGAGAATACCGACGTCCTCGTACCGCGGCGGCCCGCTCTTCGATACCTCGTATGCGGCGGAGAGCTTCACCCAGCAGCGGCCCGTGCCGACGAGCCTGAGCAGCGACTTGAACGAGGGATGCTGCGGCGGCACCGGCTCGAGGAACTTGCCGACGTGGTCGATGATGAAGCGCCCCGGGAGGCGCAGGATCTGCGCTTCGTGCTCGGGGAGAGTGCGGCCGTCGAGCTGCACCACCGCGTGCCAGCCGAATGCATGCACGCGCGCGGCGAGCCCGTCCATCACGTCCCAGCCGAGCGCGCCCCCGGGGAGCGTCATGAAGCGGATTCCGCGGATGCCGCCGCGGGTGAGCGCCTCGAGCTGCGCGACGCTGACGGAGGGTCTCACCACGCCCACGCCCTTCGCGCCCGCGCCGAGCTGCGCGATCGTATCCAGCGTACAGCGGTTGTCGTCCTGGTAGGCGTTCGGCTGCACGACGACCACTCGCGACACGCCGAGCCGCGCCTGCGTCCGCCTATACGCCTCGACCGGAAAGTCCCCGGGCGGCTTCGGCCCGCCCGGCGCCTGCGGAAAGCGCGGATCGTAGACGTGCATGTGCGTGTCGCAGGAGTGCGGAGGCGCCTTGAGGCGCGGACGCGTGGCTGCGCTCATTTGCGCTTCCTTTTCTTCTTCGCGGCGCGCGCCTTCGGGCCCTGCGCCTTCACCGGCGCCCGCGTGGGATCACCGCCCTCTTCGGCGAGGACGAAAGGTCCACCCTGGTAGATCTCGGTGCGCGGGTCCGCACCGGGCTTCTCGTTCCTGAGGATCTCCTCCGCGTAGGGCTCGCTGTCGTCCTGGGGACGGTATCCGAGCCGCTCGGCGTTCGAGTTGTCGTACCAGCGGCGCCTGTTGCCGGAGATCCCGTACACGATCTCGAAGCGGATGCCGGGGCGATCGATCGCGAGCGACACGAGCTGCGCGAGATCGCGCGGCGACAGCCAGATCGAGAGCCGCCTCTCGTCCATCGGCCGCGGATTGACGTTGCCGATGCGCATGCAGACCACCTCCATTCCGTACTTGTCGGCGTAGAGGCTGCCGAGCGCCTCGCCGAACGCCTTCGACACTCCGTAGCGGCTGTCCGGCCTCGGGGCGGCGCGGTGATCGATGGTTTCGTCGCGGCGGTAGAAGCCGACGGCGTGGTTGCTGGTCGCGAACACGATGCGGCGCGCGCCGTTCCGCCGCGCCGCCTCGAACGCGTTGTAGGTGCCGATGATGTTCGCGCGCAGGATCACCTCCCACGCGCCTTCGACGGAGAACCCGCCCAGGTGGACGACCGCGTCGACGCCTTTGGTCGCGCGCAGCATGTCGCGCAGGTTCGCGCAGTCGCCCGGGATGAATTCCTCGCCCTCGGCGAGGTTCCCGATCGGGCGGATGTCGGACAGGCGCAGCGCGTAGCGCCCCGCGAGCTCGCGGCGCAGATGGCTGCCGACGTCGCCGGCGGCGCCGGTGATGAGGATTTTTTTCACGCTTCTCTCCTTGGAGACGTCTTTGCGAGACGCGCGAGCCGCGTCGCGTGCTGCGCGTTCACCGCGCCTTTGGGCGCGCGGCCCTGCACGATCTCGGCGACCTGCGCGACCGTCTCGAACGCCTGGTGCTCGATCGCCTGCAAGGTGAGCCCGCCGAGGTGCGGCGTGGCGATGACGTCGGAACGGGCCGCGATGGCGGGATTGGGCATCTGCACGTCCGCGCGGCCGACGTCGAGCGCGCAGCCGGCCAGGCGGCCGGAATCCAGCGCGCGCGAGAGCGCCGCCTCGTCCACGAGGTTGCCGCGCGAGACGTTGACGAAGAAAGCGCCGCGCTTCATGCCCGCGAACGCCGCGTCGTTCATCAGGTTCTCCGTCTCCGGCGTCGCGGTCGCCAGGCACACCACGTAATCCGCCGCCGCCAGCAGCCCGGGCTGGTCCATCTGCTCGATCCCCTCTCCCGCAGGCACGCGTACGTGAGGATCGGCCGCGAGCACCCGCATGCCGAGCGCTGCGCCCAGCGCGGCGAGGCGCCTGCCGATGGCGCCGTAGCCGATGACCCCGAGCGTGCTGCCGGAGAGCTGGCGGCCCATTTCCGGCCTGGGCACGCGCCCCGCATGATAGTCGGCGGCCGAGCGGGAGACGCCGCGCGACAGGTCGACGAGGAGCCCGAGCACCAGCTCGGTGACCGCCGCAACGAAGCCCGGGCTCGCCCGCGTGACGAGCACCCCCGCGCGGCTCGCGGCCGCGACGTCGATCGTGCGGATGTCCACCGCGCAGCGCAGAAACGCGACGAGCTGCACGCTCCTTTCGAAAACGAGCGCATCCCCGGGGGTTTTGAAGTCCGATACGACGATTTCGCAGCCTTGCGCCGCGGCGACGAGCGCTTCGCCCGCGAGTGGATGCTCGCCCCGGTGCCGCTGGACCTCGCCGAGCTCGCGCAGGCGCGCCAGAGCCCGCTCACCATAGTAGTTGCGGAACATCTCCGGCGTGTGCGTGAGGAGGATCCTGGCCATGCGGCGCTTCTATTGGAGCTTCATGGCGATGCGAGAAGATAGGGATCGTCGCGAAGAGTCGATGTATGATGACATGTTAGCAGCCGCCGGAAAAAGTGCCGTGAGCGGTTCGAGAACAGCCACACAAAAGGAGAACTTCCGATGAAACGGCGTGACGTGATCCAAGCCGGTGCCGCCGCAGCGCTCGCCGCGGCTGCGCCGCTGCGCAGCGTTTTTGCCCAGCAGAAAACCGTGTGGAAGGCGGCCGACGTGCATCCGCTCGGCTATCCGACGGTCGAGGCCGTGGTACGCATGGGCAGGAAGATCGAGACGGCGACCAGCGGCCGCATCTCGCTGCAGATGTATCCCCTGATGCAGCTCGGAGGCGAGAAGGAGATGATCGAGCAGGCGCAGCTCGGTGCCCTGCAGCTCGCGCGCATCTCGGTCGGCCCCATGGGGCCGGTGGTGGACGAGCTCAATGTCTTCAACCTGCCTTTCATCTTCCGCGACGAGGGACACATGCGAAAGGTGATCGACGGGCCGATCGGCGGCGAGCTGCTCGCGCGCATCAGCACCAATCCCAACACGCGCCTGGTCGCGCTGTGCTGGATGGACGCCGGCACGCGCAACGTCTACTCCAACAAGCCGATCAAGGCGCCCGCGGACCTGAAGGGCATGAAGATCCGCATGATGGGCAATCCGATCTTCGTCGAGACCATGAATGCCATGGGCGGCAACGGCGTCGCGATGGGCTTCGACCAGCTCTTCTCGGCTCTTCAGACGGGCGTGGTTGACGGGGCGGAGAACAATCCGCCGACCTTGCTCGCGCAGAATCACAACCAGGTGAGCAAGGTCTACAGCCTGACCGGCCACCTGATCATCCCCGAGATCCTGGTGTTCTCCAAGCGCACCTGGGACACGCTCTCCAAGGCGGACCAGGACCTGCTCAGGAAGGTCGCGCGCGAGGCCCAGACGGAGGAACGGGGCTTGTGGGACAAGATGGTCGCGGAATCCACGCAGAAGCTCAAGGCAGCCGGCATGCAGTTCGTCGAGACCGACAAGAAGGCGTTCTACGACGCCACCCGGCCGATCCGCGAGAAGTACGGCTCGAAGCACGTCGCGCTGATAAAGAGAATCGAAGACACGAGATAAGGACAGGGCGCGGGCTGCGTTCGTGCCTTTGTCCGCTTGCAGAAGGATAACGGGGGAACCGTGAGGTTCCCCCGTTCGTCATGAGAGCACGCTACACGCAGGCGATGGAGAGGCTGTACCTCGCTTGCGTCGGGATTTCCGGGCTCGCCCTGGTCGTGATCACGCTGATCATCCCCTACGGCGTGTTCATGCGCTACGCGATGAATTCGGCGGCGAGCTGGCCCGAGCCCCTCGCCGTGCTGTTGATGGTGGTGTTCTCGTTCGTCGGCGGCGCCGCGGTATACCGCGCCAACCTGCACATGGCGGTGGTGGCGCTTCTCGAAGCGGTGAACAAACAAACCCGCAAGGCGCTGCTGGCGCTGGTCGACTTGTGCATGCTGGCCACCGCCTTGTTCATGCTCGGCTACGGCGCCCATCTCGTGGTCGTGACCTGGCACCAGGTCATCGCCGAGTTTCCCGGTCTGTCTGTCGGCATCACCTACCTGCCGATCCCCGTCGGAGGCCTGATAACGGTGTTCTTCATCGTCGAGCGCGTCTGGTGCGGCGAACCCCCGCGGACTTCGATCATGTACAGCGACCAGCCGCAGGACCTGGAGTAGCGCGTGGACATCCTCATCCTGCTCGCAGTTTTCACCGTTCTGTGTGCGATCGGGGTCCCGATCGCGTACTCGCTCGGCCTCTCGGCACTCGTCGCCGCGCTGTGGATCGACATCCCGCTCGAGGCGGTCATGCTCAAGATCTCCGACGGCGTGGACAATTTTTCGCTGCTCGCCATCCCCTTCTTCGTGCTCGCCGGGGCGATCATGGCAGAAGGCGGCATGGCGCGGCGCCTGGTGAACCTCGCGCGCGTGTTCGTCGGCTGGATCCGCGGGGGCCTCGCGCTCGTCAACATCGTCGCCTCGACCCTGTTCGGCTGCATCTCGGGCTCGTCGGTGGCCGACACCGCCTCCATCGGCTCGGTGATGATTCCCGAGATGATCAAGCGCGGCTACCCGCGCGTGTTCGCGACCAACATCACCATCTGCGGCTCGGTGCAGGCGATCGTGCTCCCGCCCTCGCACAATTCCGTCATTTACTCGATCGCGGCGGGCGGCACGATCTCGATCGCGCATCTGTTCATGGCCGGAATCTTCCCGGGCATCCTGTTCGGCCTGTGCCTCGTCGTACTGGTGCTCGTGACCGCCAAGAAGCGCAACTTCCCCCGGGGCGAGCCGATCTCGCTGCGCGATTCGCTGAAGATCGCGCTCGATTCGATCTGGGGCCTGGTCACCATCGTCATCATCCTCGGAGGCATCCTCTCGGGCATTTTCACGGCGACCGAATCGGCGGCCGTGGCCTGCATCTACGCGTTCCTCGTGACGATGTTCGTGTACCGCGACTGCAAATGGAACCAGCTTCCGCACCTCATTCACCGGACGGTCAAGACGGTGGCGATGGTGATGATGCTGATCGGCTTCTCCGTGGCGTTCGGCTACCTCATGGCGCTGATGCAGCTCCCCGCCAAGGCGACGGCGTTCTTCCTCACGCTGACCGACAACAAGTACGTGATGCTGCTGCTCATCAACATCCTGCTGCTCGCGCTCGGCACTTTCATGGACCTTGCGCCGATGCTGCTCATCTGCACGCCGATCCTGTTGCCGATGATGATCAAGCTGGGCGTCGACCCCGTCCACTTCGGAATGGTCATGCTGATCAACCTCGGGATCGGCCTCATCACCCCGCCGGTGGGGCCGACGCTGTTCGTCGGCTGCGCCATCGGCAAGGTGACGATCGAGCAGGTCTCGAAGGAGCTGTGGCCCTTCTACGGCGCGATGTGCATGGCGCTGCTGATCATCACCTACGTTCCGGCGATCTCTCTCTGGCTGCCCAGCCTGCTCAAACTTTGATACGCTCGCTGCACCACCCGGCAAAGGAGGAACCCATGTCCGTCCCTCGCAAGCTGTCCGTTCTCGCGGCACTCGTCCTTGTCCTCGCCGCGCCGTCCGCTGCGCTCGGCCAGCAGAAGCTCAAGTTCGCGCACGTGTACGAGACCTCCGAGCCCTATCACACCTGGGCGCTGTGGGCGGCGGGCGAGATCGCCAAGCGCACGAACAACCGCTACACCGTGGATGTGTTCCCGGCGTCATCCCTGGGCAACGAAACGCAGATCAACCAGGCGCTCTCGCTGGGCACGGTAGACGTGATCTACACGGGGCAAGCGTTCGCTGCGCGCACCTACCCGCCGCTGGGGATCGGCGGCGCGCCCTACATGTTCCGCGACTTCGGCCATTGGAAGAAATACTCCGAGAGCGCGGTGCTCCATGACCTCGAGGAGGCCTACTACAAGAAGGGCGGCAACAAGCCGATCGCGGCCGTCTACTACGGTGTGCGCCACACGACCGCGAACAAGCCGATCGTGAAGCCCGATGACATGAAGGGCCTGAAGCTGCGCGTGCCGGACGCGCCGCTCTACATCATGTACCCCAAGGTGGTCGGCGCGAACGCCACGCCGATCGCATTCGCCGAGGTCTACCTCGCGCTGCAGAACGGCACCGTGGATGCGCAGGAGAATCCCCTGCCGACGATCCTCGCGAAGAAATTCTACGAAGTGCAGTCGCACATCAACCTCACCGGCCACATCACCGAGATGCTGCTGGTCATCGTCAGCGGGCCGCTGTGGAGCCAGCTCTCCGTGGGCGAGCGCGAAGTATTCCAGGATGTGTTCCGCGAGGCCTGCGCCAGGGCAACCGCCGAGATCGCCGCGTCGGAGATCCGGCTGGTCGACGAATTCGCGAAGAAATACGGCAAGACCGTGGTGAAATCGGATCGCACCGCATTCAAGCGGGCGTTCACGAAATTCCTCGTCGGCCCGGACGTGGCCTGGGACAAGGCGCTCTACGACAAGGTGCAGGCGCTGAAGTAGCGCGGAGCTCGGATGAGTGCTTCTGCGGGGGGTGAAGGGGGCGCCGACCACGTCCTCGGCGCCGACGGACGCTTCCACGCCGTGGACGAGGAGGTCCGGCTCTCGATCTACGGCTGGGAGGACTGGATCGTCCTTGCAGTGTTCTGGATTCTCGCTTTTGTCGTCTTCCACCAGGTCTTCACGCGGTATGTCCTGAACGACGCGGCGGGCTGGACCGAGGAGATCGCCCGCTACCTGCTCATCGCCGTCACTTTCCTCGGCGGCGCGATGGCGGTGCGACGGAACACGCACATCCAGGTGGATTTCGTCTACCGCTTCCTTCCGCGCGCGGCAGGTCGCGCCCTTTCTCTCCTCGTCGACGCCGTGCGAGTCGCCTTTTTCGGCTACGCGGTGTGCCTGACCTGGCTGCTGATGGACCGGATCGGATCGCAGAGGATGGCGGTCGTCGAGCTGCCCATCGGCCTGGTGTTCGGCGCCATGCTCACAGGGTTTGCGCTCATGTTCGGCCGCGCGCTGCAGGTCGCATGGAAGCACTGGCGCCGGGGCTACAGCGTGCTCGAGCGCCCGGACGTGCTTCAGGAGGACAAGGCGTGACCGCAGTGCTGCTGGTCGGCTTTATCGTGCTCATGCTCGCAGGAGTACCCGTCGCGCTGGCGATGATCGTCGCATCGCTCGCTTACGTGATGATCTCCGGCACCGTTCCGGACTTCGTCGTCATCCACCGCATGTACGGCGGCATCGATTCCTTCCCGCTGCTCGCGGTGCCCTTCTTCATCCTCGCAGGTAATCTGATGAATTCCGCGGGAATTACCAACCGCATCTACAACTTCGCCCTGGCGCTGGTCGGATGGCTGAGGGGCGGGCTCGGGCACGTGAACATCGTCGGCTCGATGATCTTCGCCGGCATGTCGGGAACGGCGATCGCCGACGCCGCCGGCCTGGGGACGATCGAGATCAAGGCGATGAAGGACCACGGCTATCCGATAGATTTCTCCGTCGGCGTGACCGCCGCCTCGGCGACGCTCGGCCCTATCATTCCGCCCTCGCTGCCTTTCGTCATCTATGGAATGATGGCCGGCGTTTCCATAGGACAGCTCTTTCTCGCGGGCGTGATACCGGGGATCGTCATGGGCCTGTTCATGATGGCGACCGTGACCTGGTACGCGCACCGGCGCAACTACGGACGCGACACGGCGTTTTCCTGGCTCGCGCTCGGCAGCACCTTCGCCGATGCCTTCCTCGCCCTGATGACGCCGGTGATCCTGTTGGGCGGAATGACCGTCGGCGTGTTCACTCCGACCGAAGGCGCGATCATCGCCTCGGCCTATGCCCTCGCCCTGGGGCTCGTCTGGTACCGCACCCTCTCCCTGAAGATGCTCGTGAAGATCTCGATGGACACGATCGAGACGACCGCAACGGTGCTGCTTATCGTCGCGGCCGCATCGATTTTCGGGTGGCTGCTCACGGTCACGCGCGTGACCGATGCGGTCGCGGCCTGGGTCCTCGCCTTCACCCACACGCCCTGGGTGTTCCTGCTGCTCGCGAACGTGCTGATGCTCGTGGTCGGCTGCTTCCTCGAGCCGGTGGCGGCGATCACGCTGCTCGTGCCCATCCTAGCCCCGATCTGCAAGACCCTCGGCATCGACCTCGTCCACTTCGGCCTGGTGATGGTGCTCAATCTCATGATCGGCCTGCTGCACCCGCCGCTCGGCACGGTGCTGTTCGTCCTGTCGCGCACCGCAAGGCTCTCGGTGGAACGCACTACCACGGCGATACTGCCCTGGCTCGTGCCGCTCCTTGCAGCGCTCATCGTGTGCACCTACGTTCCCGAGATCGTGCTGTGGCTGCCGCGGCGGTTTTTCTAGGATCGCGCCCGCCATGAAGATCGTCATCACCGGAGGCGGAGGCTTTATCGGCTCGAAGCTGGCAAAGGCGTTGCTCGCGCGAGGAACGCTCGCCGCGGAGAGAATCGCGCGCCTGACGCTCGTCGATCAGGCATTTCCGCCCGATCTGCCCAAAGATCCGAGGCTCGAAGCGCTCGCGGGCGACATCTCCGATCCGAAATTCGCCGCTCACGCGATCTCGCCTGACACGGGCTCGGTGTTCCATCTCGCCGCGGTGGTCTCGGGCGCCGCGGAGGCGGACTTCGACCTCGGAATGCGGGTCAACCTGCAAGGCATGCGCAACGTGCTCGATCAGGCGCGACGCATTTTCGACGCGGCTGCGCGGCCGCCGCGCCTGGTGTTCGCCAGCTCGGTCGCGGCCTTCGGCGGGGACCTGCCCGGAGTTCTCGACGACTCGACCACGCCCGCGCCGCAGACTTCCTACGGCACGCAGAAGGTAATCGGCGAATATCTCGTGAGCGACTTCTCGCGCAAGGGCTACGTCGACGGCAGGTCGCTGCGCCTTCCGACCATCGTCGTGCGACCCGGAAAACCGAACGCCGCGGCCTCGTCTTTTGCGAGCGCCGTCGTGCGCGAGCCCCTGAACGGAATCGCCTACGAATGCCCGCTTCCGCCCGAAACCGGCGTGTGGCTGCTTTCACCCCGCAAGGTGGTCGAGGCCTTCATCCATGCGCACGATCTTCCAGCCTCGGCTTGGGGTTCCAGCCGCGTGGTGAACCTGCCCGGGATCACGGTGACGGTCGCCGAGATGATCGCGGCCATGGGGAAGATCGCGGGGTCCCGGGTCGTCAAGCGCGTGTCCTGGAAGCTCGACGCGCGCATCGATGCGATCGTGAAGACCTGGCCGGTGCGCTTCGCGACGGCGCGCGCGCTGGCGCTCGGCTTCAAGGCCGATCCCGGCATCGACGCCGTGATCCGCGACTACATCGCGGACGAGAACGTCAGGATCGGCTAGCCGAAGAGCGCAGGCGCCTGGTCGAAGAACGCAAGCGTTCTGGCCTCGATGCTCTGGCGCGGCGGCGCGCCCTCCGGGGTGTTCGGATCGTCGAACGAGCTGTGCGCGGTGAAGCGTGCGCGCCCGTCCTTCGCCGAGTCGTACACCTTGAAGACCAGGGCCTCGTCGCGCCGCATCCGGGGAAAGTAGAACCAGCGGTGTTCCGGGTTGTAGCCGACGCGGTAGGTCTCACCCACGCGGTTCGGATAGCGGCGCTCGGCGCGGATCAAGTCCTTCGGCGCGAGGCTCCGCGCATCGGCGATGGCGAGCGGGTTCGACTGGATCGGTTGGTTGATCGCGCGCCACACTTGGATGATGGCGAAGCGCCTTTGCAGCAATGCCTCCGCTTCGCCGGGCAAGAGGTCGCGCACGCGCTGCGGCCCGGACCACTCGGTGTAGTCGTTGTGCACGTTCAGCACCGGCTCGCGCACCAACCGCGCCTCGCGCTCGGCCTCGTCGCCCGAGCGAAGCGTGTGATCGAAGACGACGACGCGGGAGGCGCGGGAAACCTTCCTTATCAGCGCCTCGACCTCGGGGTAATAGACGCGCTTCAGCTCCTCGGCATCGAAGAAGTCGCGGACCTGCGTCTCGTGTTTCACGAACTCGAAACCGGTGACCTCGAGGTCGAATTCGTTCGCGAGCGGCCGGCCGTTTCGGATCGTCATCTGCCGCACTTCATGTTCGCCCGAGACTCGACGGCGGATGTTGTTGGGGCCGAAGGTCTCGTTCACCGGCTTCACGCCGGTGTCGACGGTGTAGTGGAGACCGGCGGTCACCGCGCCGGCTTCGGCCTTCGGGGCTGCTGTTCCACTCATGGCTTCCCTATTCGTGGGACTCGGACGAGTCGGTCGCGACCACGCTCGCGTCGACGATGTCCCCGCGATTGAAGAAATCGTCGATTGCGCGCGGCTCGTGCTGGATCTCCCACCAGTTGTTGTCGAGGTCCTGGAAGTAGAAGCCGTAGGCGCCGTGGCGTTCGAGCACCTTGTTGATTTTCCGTATTCCGTACCTGTCCTTCAGCCGGTGCGCCTCGGCGTGCGCGCGCTCGACTTCCGCGCGCGTGGCGACGTTCACACCCCAGTGGGTGAGGACGTGCTGGTTGGGGACGTTCTCGCCGATGCACACGGCGACCACGTACATCCCCGTCCTCAGGCGCAGCATCATGGCGGGCCGCGCATGACGCACCACGTCCAGCCCGAGAAATTCCTCGTAGAAACGTCGCGAGTTCGCGAGGTTCTTGCACATCAGGGTGCCGTGCGAGAGCAGCATCGGATTGACGATCGATGACTTGTTCTTTTGCTGAGCGGCGAGGACCTGAGTCATATTTCCCCCAAATCGGCTTCGGGCAATTATAGCCCGGCGCGACGCGCTTTCCCCCGGAGGCGGGGGTCTGATAGTCTCTCGGCGAGGAGGAATCATGAGACGGACCACGGCGGTTCTCGTGTGGGTGCTGACGCTCGCCGCGAGCGCGGCGGCGCAGGAATTCCCTTCGAAGCCCGTGAGGCTCGTCGTTCCGTTCCCCCCGGGAGGTCCGCTCGACATCTCCGGGCGCCTGATCGGCAAGGAACTGCAGGACCGCTGGGGACAGCCGGTCGTCGTCGAGAACAAGCCCGGAAGCACGATCGGGCCCGAGCACGTCGCGAAGAGCGCCCCCGACGGCTACACGCTCATGATCATCAGCTCGACCCCGCTCGTCACGCTGCCGCACCTGCAGAAGGTGCCCTACGACGTGCTGAGGGATCTGGTCGGCGTGACTCAGACCACGCTCCTCACTTATGCCTTCGTCGTCAATCCGGCGAGCGGGATCGGCTCGATCCAGGATCTGATCGCCCGCGCGAAGAAGGAACCGGGGCGGCTCAACTACGCGAGCGCCGGAAACGGCTCCGGGCAGCACCTCTACGTCGAGCTGCTGAAGAGCGCCGCGGACATCGACCTGACCCACGTGCCCTACAAGGGTGCGGCACCCGCGCTCCAGGCGGTGCTCTCGGGCGAGCCTCCGATCATGCTCGACGTGACCGTCGCGGTGATTCCCCACGTGAAATCGGGGAAGTTGCGCGCCCTCATGGTGACGGGCGGCGTGCCGCTCGAGCAGCTGCCCGGCGCTGTTCCGTTCGACTCGCTCTTTCCGGGCCTGGGTATACCAGGATGGCACGGCATCTTCACCAACGGCGGTACGCCGAAGCCGGTGCTCGACAAGCTCGCCGCCGATATTCGGCAAGTGCTGCAGTTCCCGGGAGTGGCGAACCGCTTCCGCGACCTCGGTGTCGAGCCCTCCGGAGTCTCGGGCGACGAGTTCAACGCGATCGTGCGGCGCGACTACGCGCGCTGGGGCGAGATCATCCGCGCGAACAAGCTGCGCGCGGATTGATCCGCGTCGCTACCACGTCCGCGGCAGCGCGCGGGCGATGGTGATGCGGTCGCCCTTGACCTCGATGTAGCCGCCCTCGGCGAGGTCGTCGAGGATCTTGCCGATCATTTCGCGGGAAGCGCCAGCGCGGGCGGCCATCTCCTGCGGCTTCGGCCGGTTTTCGACGACCAGAACGCCGTCGCGCTCCACGGCGAGATCGAGAAGCATGCGCGCCACGCGGCCGTACACGTCCATGAGCCCGAGGGTCTTCACGTCGTTGGTGAGCGTGCGCACCCGCTTGATCAGCTTCAGGATGAGGTGCAGCGCGAATTCCGGGCTCTTCGTCACGAATTCCTTGAAGTCCTCCTTCGGCACGACCAGGAACTGCGTCGGCACGAGCGTCATCACCGAGGCCGAGCGCGGACCCTCGTCGAGCACCATCTCCCCGAAGTACTCCCCGGGCCCGGCCTCGCCGAGCGCGACCTCCTTACCCTCGTCGCTGACGTAGATCTTCACGCGTCCCGCGACGATGATGTACAGCGAATCGGTGCGCTCGCCCTCCCTGACGACGACGGTGTTCTTCGGATACGACCGCGTCACCGCGCGCCGGGCGAAGTCCCTGAGATCGATTACGTCCAGGAGCTCGTCGGGTGACGGGCCCTTAGGCTTGCGTTTTTCCATCGGCTCCCCCGGATCTCCTCAGCCCGCGAAGCGCGGCTCGGGTACGCCGCGGATTCCGAGGCCGGTGATGCGGAAGAGGCTTCCCGCGAGGAACTGCGGTTTCGCTTCTCGTGCGAACCGGCCGTGCGCTGCGGGGTGCTTCACGCGCGCCATCGAGGTCACGTAGATCTCGTCGAGCTTGTCCCCGCCGAAAATGACGCTGGTGATGTTCCTCACCGGCATGCCGATGCGCCTCTCGACGCTCCCGTCGGGCGCATAGCGCACCAGGTCGCCCGAGATCAGCTGCGCGTTCCAAACGCAGCCCTCGGCGTCGACGGTCGAGCCGTCGGCGACGCCGGTGTCGTTCTTGAACGAGGCGAAAAGCCGCTTGTTGGCTGGCGTGCCCGTCGCGAGGTCGTAATCGTAGCGCCAGATCTCGCCCTGGAAGGTATCGGAGAAGTAGAAGGTCCTGTCGTCGGGGCTCCAGCACGGGCCGTTGGAGCAGATGATGCCGTCGTCGACCAGGGTGACGGAGAGATCGGGATCGAGGCGCCACAGCCCGCAGATCTTCAGCTCCTCTTTGTCGTCCATGCCGCCTGCGAAGAAGCGCCCGTTCCGATCGCACTTGCCGTCGTTCAGGCGCGTGCGCGGCTGCCCCGCGTGGACGAGCCGGATCGCGTCGAGCTTGCCGGATTGGAAGTCGAAGAAATGGAAACCGTCGTCGAGCGCGAGCACCGCGCCGCCTTTGCGCCTGAGCGCGAGCGCCCCCACGTCGCGCGTGAGCGCCCAGTTCTCGGTCCTGCCGCTCTTCGGATCGAGCCGCCAGATCGAGGGTTTGCCGACGCGCCGGCCGGTCCCGTCAACCCAGTAGAGGCGGCCTTCCTCGACGTCCCAGACCGGGCCCTCGCCGAGATGGTTGGCGCACTCGAGGACGCACTCGATCCGCACAGCCGGTTCAGCAGTCCCCGGCGCGCCGCGCCGCGATCCGGCTGACCGACCCGGTTCGCTTGGCCGCTTTCGGATCGCCGAGGCTGAAGTCCAGATTCACCGTGCCCTGCAACGTGTCCGGCGTGTAGTCGACGGAGCCGTGGCCCCCGATCGCGAAAATACCCTCGCACTTCACGTCGAATTCGAAGTGCCCGGCCGATCCGGTATTGCCTGAAATCGCGCAGCCCGTCGCGCCGGGCACCGACATTTCCGCGAGCAACCGGCTGGGGTCGCGCGCGTCGGCGGCCGTGAGGCACTGATGGCGCGAGATCGCGGGCTGTTTGAATGCCGGATCCGCAGGAACCGAGAACTCGACGCTCATATCCCACAGGCCGGGCCGGATGTCGGCCTGCGCGGCGACGAACGGGCTTGTCGCGAGCCCCAGTACGAGCAGGCCCAGGCGAATTTGCGGCACGGTCAGGCTCCTCGTGAAATGCGCAATGACAACGCGGCCTGGCGCGCTTTTCCGGCGTGATCGAGCAGGCCCGCGGCAACGAGCGCTTTGCGGATGCGCTCGATCTCGGCTTGCGGAATCCTAACGAGCGGCGGGCGCGCTACCGCGCGCGGAAGCTTGCCCATCATCACCAGCGCTTCCTTCATTCGGTTGTGCATGTCGACCCAGGGCTCAGAGTAGAACGCTTCCGCCGTCGGCCAGATGCGGTCGTTGATCTCCCGCGCGGTGGCGAGGTCGTTCGCACGCACCGCGCGAAAGAGCCGGGCCTGCAGATCCGCGATCACCGAGCCGCTTCCCGAGAGCAGGCCGTTGCAGCCCATCACGAGCGAGCTCATCAGCCACGAGCTGTGCGTGGTGAGCACGTTCACCGGAGGATTCAGGGACTGCAGGGTCCGGATTTGCCGCTCGTGCAGCTGCGGGCTCGCGCACCAGTCCTTGATCGCCGCCACCTGCGGCACCGCCTCGATGAGCTTCAACAAGGTCGCGAGCGGATAGCCCTGGCCGCCTGCGAGCGGGTACTGGAAGGCGATGATCGGGAGGGCCGCCGCGTCGGCGACGCGCCGGAAGTGCTCGACCGCCATTTCGGGGCCTTGGCCCATCGTAAAGGGCCCGGGCGGGAAAACGAGCAGCGCCGCCGCGCCGCCCTCCGCCGCCATCTTTGCGATGCGCGCCGCCTCGAGGCTGCCTTCGGCGTATACGCCGTGCACGATCGGGAGCCGCCCGCCGATCTCGTCCCTCGCGATCGCGAGAACGCGCCTCTGCTCTTCGAACGTGCAGGAAGCAACCTCGGTCGAGTGCGCGTTGATGGTGATCGCGGACAGTCCTTCGACCGAGGCGACGTCGCGCAAGTGCGCGCGGAAGGACGGCTCGTCGATCGACAGGTCCTCGTGGAACGGCAGCAGCACAGCGGGGATGACCCCCTGCGGAATCCACTTCGCGTCGCGTGCCATGGTGACTCCTTTACTCGACCCGGATATTGTAATCGCGGATCACCTTCGCCCACTTCTCCGACTCGACGCGCGCAAACGCGAGGAACCCTTCGGGCGTGCTTCCGACGACGTCGAACCCTTGAGCATCGAGCTTGCCGCGCACTCCCGTATCGGCGAGCGCCTTCGTCGCTTCGGCGTTCAGCCGCGCGACGATCTCCCTGGGCGTTCCTGCCGCCACGAGCATCCCCACCCAGGATTGCGCCGCGAACCCGGGGAGCGTCTCGGCGACGGTCGGCACATCCGGCAGCTGGGGGATGCGGCGCGCGGCTCCGATCGCGAGCGCCTTGATGCGTCCGGCCTTCACCTGCGGAATCGCCTGCGGCGCGGACACGAACATGACGTTCACCTGGCCGCCCGCCAGGTCGATCATCATCGGCGCGCCGCCCTTGTAAGGCACGTGGGTCATTTCGATCCCGGTGCGGTTGGAAAGCAGCAGCGCGTTCAGGTGGTTCGAGCTTCCCGCGCCCACCGTGGCGTAAGTCACCCTGCCCGGGTTGGCTTTCGCGAAGGCCACGAGCTCCGGCACGGAGCCCGGCGCGAAGTTGGTCGCGCCGACGAGCACCTGAGGCGAGGTCACAAGGAGGCTCACGTGCTCGAAGGACTTGAACGGGTCGTAGCCGAGGTTCTTGTAGAGCAGATGATTGACGGCGTGGGTGTCGAACACGAGCAGCACGGTGTGGCCGTCGGGAGGCGCCTTCGCGGCCTCCGCCTGCCCGATCGAGCCGCCCGCCCCCGCCTTGTTCTCGACGACCACAGGGCGGCCCAGACCCTCGCTGAGCTTCGGGCCGATGACGCGCGCGACGCCGTCCACCGTGCCGCCCGCCGGCCAAGGCACGATCAAGCGTATCGGCTTCGCGGGATATTGAGCAAGGGCCACCGCCGCAAGTACCGAGGCGACGAACCCCGCTGACACCACTCGCACGCATTTCATCGAGCGCATTCCGCCTTCAATAGGTCATCGATGCGGCGTTCAGGATCCCTATCGCGAGCGAGATGGTGCCGAGAAGCAGGCCTTGCGCGACCTTTCCCTCCGGGATGTCCCGCGCCAGGGTGGGCACGATCATCCGGACGGCGAAGTACGAGAGGAGCTGAACCACCAGGGCCACCGCCCCCCAAAGCAACATATCCCACCACGCGACGCTGTGCGCGATCGCGCTGGCAAGCGGAATGACAAATCCGAGCAACGCGCCGGACAGGGAAAGAGCCGCGGCGACGTTGCCTTGCCGGATCAGCGCGATTTCGCGATACGGCGTGACCCACGTGTAGACCGCAATAAAAACGGCCACCAGGGCCAACGCCATCAGGAAGTAAACAAGGAAATCGTCCACCCCACCGACGGAAGCGATGAAATCACTCATGAGGCTGCCCCTTCTTCTGCTTCTCGGAACGTAGAGTCATTCGAAATAATGCGGCACGAACCTGCTGCTGTTTTTCGTGATCGGAGAATCGTCTTCGCGGATTCCGATGCCCGCTGCCCGATCGTCCACGATCCATGCCCCGATGACCGCGTAGTTTCCCTCGAAACGCGCGAGCGGCGCGTATTTCTGGAAGACGTATCCCTCCTTGCCGTAGGTTCCGCCCGTCATGAGCGCGCCGCTGTTGCGCCGCAGGCTGATGTTGGAGCCCTCCCGGGCGAGGATAGGTTTCCTGACGTAATCGGCTCCCGCCAGGGGAGCCGAATCGAAATAGCACGGCAGAAGGTTAGGGTGCTCCGGAAACAGTTCCCAGAGAATCGCGAGGACCGCCTTGTTGGAAAGCAGCATCTTCCAAGGCGGCTCGATCCAGAAGCGGGGCTCCTCCAGGATGTGAAGGCCGAAGCTCTCGCGCGCCAGCCATTCCCACGGGTAGAGCTTGAACAGGGCCTCGATCGCATTTCCCTCCAGGTCGACGAAGCAGGCAGCGTCTGCGCTCCAGCCGATGTCCTCGATGAATATGAATTGCGTGGCGGCGCCCCCCTGGACCGCCGTGTCGCGGAGGTAATGGGTGTTGCCGTAGTCCTCTTCATGATCGCGGACACACGTGAAATAGAGCGTCTTCGGACCCAGGGCACCGTTCATGTTCCTCCACCGCTCGATGAGCTTTTCGTGCAGCGAGTTGAACTGATCGGCGCTCTCGCCTATCGCGCCGCTCGCGGTGGATTCCAACCGTTTGCGGTCTTCCAGCCAGAACCACTGCGCCACGCTCGCCTCGATGAGCGCGGTCGGCGTATCGGCGTTGTATTCTAGAAGCTTGGGCGGCCCCTGGCCGTCCCAGGCGAGATCGAATCGGCCGAAAACAGAGGGGTCGCGCCGAGCCCAGGAATCGGCGACGTAAGCCCAAAAAGCCTCAGGGATCGCGAGCTCGGCACAGCGCCTCTTGCGCACGATGTGCTCGCATGCCTCCAGGCAGAGGCGCTGCAATTCCTCGGCGGCCGCCTCCAGGATGTCGATCTCTTCGCTGGAAAAGACATAGCAGGCCGTTTCCTCCCAATACCGCCCGCCGAGAGAGTGAAAGGAGAAACCGACGTCCTCGCAGCGGCGCTGCCAGTCCTCCCGGGGTGGCGTCGAGCTGCGCCTCATGCGGCGGCGCCTGCCATCGCCCGCTCAACCGCCACCGCTGTGGAACGCCGACGATGATCCAAACCCGCCGCGATTGACGGATGTGGTGCCGACCGCCCGCGAACTGCGCGCCGCATTGGAGTTCGAGCCGTAGCCCGGGCCGTACCAGACGCGTGACGCTCCCGCGGGACCCGAGCGGTATCCCGGTTCGCAGTATTCCGGACGCCCCCAGTCCTTCTGGCATTCTTCCGCACTGGCATACATGTCCCGATTGGTGTAGCGCGGTCCGCTGTCGCACGCGGACATTGCGGCCGCTCCCAGCAGGACTACGCTGACGCGCAAACTGGATTTCCGCTGACGCATGGGCCGACAGTATACGAGCGCTTTCATAGCACGACACGCCGCTCCTCTTTCCGCACCGCCATCAGTTGCGCGACGCGCGCCGCATCGTCGAGCTTCTCCATTCCGAGCACGGCGTCGCACAGCTGCGCACTCCGTCCCCGCGGGAGCGCGTGCGCAGCGAGCTTCTCGAATTTCGCAACGACCTGCGCCTCGCCCGCGAAATGGGGCTCGCTGCCACGCGAGGCGTCCACCGTGCGCTCCAGGCGGCTGCCGTCGTCGAGAATCACCTCCACCCGCACGCTGTGGCGGTATTTCGCGCCCTTCGCGCTGATTTCCGGGTCCGGCCGGACTTCGACCTTTTCGGCGAGCGCCATGCGTTCCGGGTCGGCGACGATCCTCTCGCTGAACTGATCGACGAAGCAATCGCCTTCGAGCAGGAGCGTCGCCGCGCAGAAGGCGAGGTTCATCTGCGCCGAAGCGAGGCTTTCCGGCCGGTATTTCCAGCCGGCGTGATCCATGGTCACCTGCGAGGCGTGCACGATGATTTTTTTCACGTCCCTCGCGCCGAATGAACGCTCCGCCTGCATCTCGCGCAGGGCGTCGAGCGTGGTGTGGTTGCTGCCCACGCAGGAATAGAATTTGAGCGCGACGCCCATCGTCTGCCAGACTTCGCCGAAGCCCGCGGTCAGGTCCGCCAGCCGGAACCGATCCTGCGAGCGCGAAAAGGTGGTGCAGAAGCCGCCGTACTCGCTCTCGAACACGTCCGCGATCCCGGTGAAGCCGGCCTCCGCGAGGAGCGCGCCGTAGAGCCCGCTCTGCGAGGAGCGCCCGGCGTGCATGCGCTTCACCATCGCGCCGTACTGCGCGGCCATCAGCCCCGCCGCCTGCGTGCCGGCGATGCCGAGCGCGTGCACCGTCTTGTCCGCGTCGAGCTTCAGGCCGCGTGCGGCGCCGGCGCCCGCCGCGAAAACGCCGAGCGTCGCGCCCGAGTGCCAGCCCTGGCCGATGTGCTCCTGCCCCATGCACAGTCCCACGCGCGGGCCGACCTCGTAGCCGGCTACGGCCGCCGTCAAGAACTCGCGTCCGTTCATTCCGCGGCGCAGTTCGGCGACCGCGACGAGCGCCGGCAGCACCACCGCGCCGACGTGCAGCACGCCTTCCCGATGCACGTCGTCCAGCTCGAATCCCTGGACCTGCGTGCCGTTCGCGAGCGCCGCGTGCGGCGCCGAGAGCCGCTGCGCGGTTCCCCACACGCCGGAAGCGGTGGAGCCGTCCAGCCTCTTCAGGGTGCGCCGCAGGATCCTGCACCATTCGAGATGCGTTCCGTAGAGCGCGCAGCCGAGCGAATCGAGGATGAGCAGCTTGATGCGCTCGCGCACCTCGCCCGGGATCGCTTCGTACCGGAGTCCGGAAACGAATTCGGCGACGCCGCGCGTGTAAGGGTTGGAGCTCTTGCTCATTCCAGCCGGATCTTCGCTTCCCGGATCAATTTGCCGAGGCGCTCTTTTTCCGAGCGGATGTGGGCGGCGAACTGCTCCGGAGTGCCGCCGATCGGCTCCGCACCCTCCGCGAGCAGGCTCGTCCTCACGTCGGGCTGCGCCAGCGCTTTCACCAGCTCGGCGTTGAGTCTCGCGACGATTTCCCGCGGCGTTCCCGCCGGCGCGAGCACGCCGTACCAGGAGCTCGCTTCGTAGCCGGGGAGGCCCGATTCCGCGATCGTCGGAAGGTCCGGCATCGAAGCCAGGCGCCGCGTCCCCGTCACCGCGATGGCTCTCAATTTTTCCGCCTTGACGTGAGGCAGGATCGCAACCACGCTGCTGAACATGAGCTGCACCCGGCCGCTCAGGAGGTCGGTGAGCGCCGGCGACAGTCCCTTGTAGGGCACGTGGACCATGTCCACGCCCGTCATCGAATCGAACATCACCGCGGCGAGGTGGGACGAGCTGCCGTTGCCGTTCGAGGCGTAGTTGAGCTGCCCCGGTCTGGAGCGCGCGAGAGCGACGAAGGCCTTGAACGAATCGGCCGGAACCGACGGATGCACCACCAGCACGAGCGGCGCCGATGCGAGCAGCGCCACGGGCGCGAAGTCGTGGATCGGGTCGTAGGGAAGACTATCGTTCAGATTCGGATTGACAGCGTGACTCCCGACGCCGCCGAGGAACAGCGTGTAGCCGTCGGGCGCGGCCTTCGCCGCGAGCTCCGCGCCCAGCGCGCCTCCTGCTCCAGGCCGGTTGTCGATGACGAGCGGCTGGCCGAGGCTGTCGGACAGTCGCTTGCCGACCAGGCGCGCGACGTTGTCGTTCCCGCCTCCCGCGGCGAACGGAACGATGAGGCGGATCGGCTTCGCCGGATACTGAGCGAGCGCGGCCGCCGCTGCGACCGACGCGGCGAATGCCGCGAGCGACGCAGCCATCCGACTCACGCGGCCCAGTCCCACACGCGCCCGATCGGTGCATCGAGATGCCAGTGCGTGACGAGGACATATTGCTTCATGCGGGCATACTCCGATCACACCTCGGAATGCTAGCATGGCGATGTTCGGGCCCTTCACGCAACCCGCCAAATGCGCCGCGCATTCCTTTCCCTGCTCGCCGCTCTCGTTCTCGCGGATATGGCGATCGCGCAGAGCTGGCCTTCGCGCCCGGTCAGGATGATCGTTCCCCAGGCGCCGGGCGGGATGGCCGACATCGTCGCGCGCGTCATTTCCAGCCGGCTGTCGCGGGAGCTGGGCCAGCAGGTCCTCGTCGACAACCGCGCGGGCGACGGAACCACAGGCGCGCAGGCGGCCGCACGCGCCGCGGCCGACGGCTACACCTATTTGTTCGCCCCGGCCTCGGTGCTCGCAGTCAATCAGTTCATGGCGAAGGTCCTTCCCTACAGCCCGGAGGACGATTTCGCGAGCGTCGCGATGGTCGGCTCGAGTCCGCTCGCGCTCATCGCGAGCCCCGAGCTGAACGTGAATACGCTCGCGGAGCTCATCGCGCTCGCAAAGGCCAACCCCGGCAAGCTCGCCTTTGCGAGCCCCGGCCTGAGAACGCTCCCCGGAATGTTCGGCGAGATGCTCAAGATCCGCGCGGGCATCAGTTTGCTGCACGTCCCCTACAAGGGCGCGCAGGGCGTGCAGGACACGATCGCCGGCCGCACCCAGCTCACTACGCAGGGAATTCCGGCGATCGCCGCAATCGTCCAACGCGGGCAGCTTCGCGCGCTGGCGGTGAGCTCACCCCGCCGCCTTCCCGAGCTGCCCGATGTTCCGACCCTTTCCGAGACCTTGCCGGGGTTCGAATTCAACGCCTGGTTCGCGGTGGTCGCACCGACCGGAACGCCGCGCGAGGCGATCCAGCGCATGAACATGGAATTCAACCGCATCCTCCTGGACGGCCAAATCGAACCTAAACTCCGCGCGCTCGGGATCTATACCGAGGGCACGGGGCCGCCCGAGGAGATCGACGCGTTCCTGAGGAACGAGCGCGCGTTCTGGAGCCGCGTCGTGCGGGACCTGAAGATCGAGCCGGAGTAGCGCACCAGTCACCGGCGCTGAGCGGACCGGCGCGCACCTCGAGGAAGGGACGGGATCAGTGGGGATCAAGCAGCTCCTGGCCGGTCCGGGTTATCCCGATGACGCAGAGCGCGACGCGCTCGCGCGCATCTTCAATATCGTCTGCCTTGCGGTGATCCTGGCGCTGGGCGTCGCCATGTTCACAAACCTTTTTTTCAGCCGGGCCGGCTTCCCGGTCGTTCTGCCCGCGGTTTTCGCGTGCGTCGCCGCGCTGATCGCCGCGGCACGCCTGGGCTACCTCCGGGTCGCGAGCAACTTGTTGCCGGCTGTCATTCTGGCGGGATCCGCGAATCTCCTGCTCACCCGGGACGGCGTGCACGACACCGGTGTCATCACCATCGCCGGAATGCTGGTCGTCAGCGGCATCCTGCTGACGCGGCGCACGCTTATGATTTTCACGATGGCTGCGTTGGCGGTGGTCGTGTCCACGGGCTACGCGGAGATCTCGGGCCTGTTGCACAACCGTTTCAGCTCGTTCACGGATCTGCGTTATGTGGTAGGGGTGTGCCTTGTTTTCGTCATCATCGCCGTCACCGTCCACCTTCTCGCGGAAAGCCTGTTCACGAGTCTGCGCCAGGCCCAGGAAAAAAGCGCTGCGCTCGGCGAATCGGAGGCGCGCCTTGCGAAGATGATCGAGGCAAGTCCGGAGGCGATCACGATTGCGAGCGTCGAGGACGGGACGTTCATTCTGGTGAATCCCGCCGGCCAGCGGCTTTGCGGCTACACCCGCGAGGAGTTGATCGGCACGAGCGCCCTGAAGCTCGGGTTCTATGCCGATCCGGAGGACCGGGACAGAATCGTCGCGGATCTGCGGCGCGACGAAGTCGTACATGGGCGTGAAATCCGCCTGCGGCACAAGAGCGGAGAATTGCGCGACATACTCATTTCGGCGGCCCTGATCGATTTCAAAGGCAAGAAGCTCATCCTGTTCCAGGGGATAGACATCACCGAGCGAAAGAACGCCGAGAAAGCGCTTCGCGAGCACGAAGAGCTGCTGCGGGAATTGTCCGCGCATCACGACTCGGTGCGCGAAGGAGAGCGCGCCCGCATCGCGCGCGAAATCCACGACGAGCTGGGCCAGGCCCTCACGGCGCTCAAGATGGACCTCTCCGTCCTGACCCTGAAGTTCGGCGAAGCCACGCCCCAGATCAGGGAACAGGTGCAGGACCTGAAGGGACGGGTCGATGCCATCATCCAGGTCGTGAGGGACGTGGCGACCGCCTTGCGGCCGGCTGCGCTCGACCTCGGTATCGTGCCGGGCGTGGAGTGGCTGGTCGAGGAGTTCCAGAGGCGAAGCGGAGTCCGCTGCACGGTCAGCGTCGCGGACAGCGACATTGCCCTGGGCGAGGACCGGAGCATCGTGCTGTTCCGCATCGTGCAGGAATCGCTGACGAACGTCTCCCGGCACGCCGGCGCGCGCAACGTGCAGATCCTGCTCGATCACGACGCCGAGCGCATTCGGCTGGACGTCGAGGACGACGGGGTCGGATTCGACGTGGACGCGGCGCGCCGCAAGAAAACCTTCGGTTTGCTCGGCATGCATGAGCGGGTGATCATGCTGCGCGGGGAGTTGAGCATCACCAGCGCGCCCGGCGGCGGTACCCGCGTCTCCGTGTCCATGCCGATCGCGTAGCCGATGAAAACGATCAGGATACTCGTGGCCGATGACCACGCCGTGGTGCGGCGGGGCTTGAGGCACATACTGGACACGACGCCCGATCTCGCCATCGCCGGCGAGGCCGCAAGCGGCGCGGAGGTCCTCGAGAAGCTGCAGGCCGGCGAGTTCGACGTCCTGCTGATGGACATCACGATGCCCGCCACCAATCCTGTCGAGCTGATCGCGCGCATCAAGGCGCAGCATCCTCACGTCGCCATGCTCGTTCACAGCATGCACGCGGAGGGACCTGTCGCCTCGCGAATGCTGAAAGCGGGTGCGTCCGGCTACATCACCAAGGACAGCGAGCCCGAGCAGCTGCTTGCGGCCCTGCGAAAGGTCGCCGCGGGCGGAAGGTACATCGGTGCGGAACTCGCCGAGCAGCTCGCCTTCGGCAACAGTGCCGGCAGGCCGCTGCACGAGCTGCTCTCCGACCGGGAGAGCCAGGTATTCTTCCTGCTCGCCTCCGGAAAGACCCTCAAGGCCATCGCGAGAGAGCTCCACCTCAGTCCGAAGACGGCGAGCACCTATAAAACGAGAATCATGCAGAAGCTCAATCTGCAATCCGACGCCGAGCTCATCCGCTACGCCCTCGCAAACCACCTGGTGAAGTAGCCGGGCCGCGGCCCGGGACCCCGGGGCCCTCCCCGTTCGTGACGTTTGCCGCGCGGTTGCGGCGACATGTAGGAATTTCCCTACGCGCCGGTGCGCCGATTCCCACAGGGAAGTAGGCGCGCGCTGATTTTTTTCTCTTTTCCCCTCGATCACAATACCCGCTCATACGAAGAGGGACGAAGCGATGCCGATCACGACTTTGATTGCCGACGACCACACGCTGGTGCGCGAGGGTCTGCGCTCGCTGCTCGCGGCGCACGCGAGCATCGACGTCGTCGGCTTTGCCGCGAACGGCCGCGAGGCGGTGCGCGAAGCGCTGCGACTGCGGCCTGAAGTCGTGCTCATGGACATCTCGATGCCCGAGCTGAACGGCATCGACGCGACCCGGCAGCTCCTCGACCGCCATCCCGCGGCCAAGGTGATCATCCTGTCCATGCACGCCACGATCGAGCACTACCACCGCGCGGTCGGCGCCGGCGCCCGGGGCTATCTGCTCAAGGAATCCGCCACCGAGGAAATCGCCGAAGCGGTACGCACCGTGCACATCGGCCGGCAATTCCTCAGCCGCAGGATCGCTGCCAGCTTTCAGCCCCGGTCCGACACGGAGTCGCCGCTCGACAGCCTGTCGCGGCGCGAGCGCGAGATTCTCCAGCTGGTCGCGGAGGGCCACTGCAGCGCGAAGATCGGGGCCCTCATCTGCATCTCGCCGAAGTCGGTCGACACCTACCGCAGCCGCCTGATGCAGAAACTGGGAATGCGGGGCATGCCCGACATGGTGAAATTTGCCATCCGGCACGGGCTCACTTCGCTCGAATGATCCGGGAACCTGTAACGGGCGCAGGCGGCATTCAAGGTTTCCCGACAGATCGGCCCTGTGTCCGCCGCTAAACTGCGGCGACTCTTGATTACAGACTCTCATTCGACGAAAGAGACGATGAACGGTACACCCCACCCAGCCCGACCTTCGATCCTGGTCGTCGAAGACCATCGATCCCTGCGGCTCAGCGTCGTGAACTGGCTCCAGCTCCGGTTTCCCGGAAGCTTGGTCCAGGGCGTCGAATCCGGGGAAGAGGCGCTCGCGCATGCCCGTGCCGCCCGCCCGGAGGTCGTGCTCATGGACATCAACCTCCCGGGCATCGACGGACTCGAGGCAACCTGCCGCATGAAGGCCCAGGCGCCGAAAACAGCCGTCGTGATACTCAGCACGCACGACACTCCCCGTCACCGCCTCGCGGCCGCAAAAGCCGGCGCCGCCGGATACATCGCGAAGCGCGACATGGAAACGCTGCTCGAGGCGACTGTCGAATGCCTGCTTCAGTCGCGCCCGCGCTCATGACTCACGACGTCCTCACGATGATCAGGGTACGACCCATCTCGCTGCTGCGCTGCGTTGCGCGGCTCCTGAAGAAGATCGCTCCCGCGCACGCCGTTTCGGCAAGACCGCGCGCGAGCGCGGCGGAAATCGAGCGGGGCGAATTGCTGCGCCGCTGCTCGCTCGAGGGCCTGTGGGATTGGGACCTCCGCAACGACAGAGTCCATTACTTTCCCCGTTTCCGCGAGCTGCTGGGGTACTCCGCGGAAGAACCCTTGAACCGGTTCCAGCTGGCCTTTCATTCAGAGGACGTCGAGCGCATGAGACAGTCGATGCGCCGCCTTTTCGAGGAACAGGTTCCGATCGACGAGGAATTCCGGTTGCGATGCAAGAACGGCAGCTTCCGCTGGTTCCGCGGGCGCGGACACGCGGTCTGGGACGCTCGCGGCAAGCCCCTGCGTTTCGCCGGATCCATCACCGACATCAGCGGCTACAAGGAGACCGAGCTGCGCCTGCTCTACCTCGCCGATCACGACGTACTGACCGGTCTGCCCAACCGGCGCCTGTTCCTTTATCGCCTGTGCCAGGGCATCTCCGGCGCGCGAGACTCAGGCCGCTCGCTCGCGGTTCTCTTCATCGATCTGGACCGGTTCAAGCAGATCAACGACGTCCTCGGACACGACGCAGGAAACCAGGTCCTCTGCGAGGCGGCCAAGCGCATACGCGGCGCCGTGCGCGACGAAGACACAGTTTCGCGGCTCGGCGGCGACGAATTCACGGTTCTCCTGGAAGGGGTCGAGGCGGAGTCGCGCGTTTCCGCGGTCGCGGACCGGATCCGCTCGGAGCTCAATCGTCCGTTTGCACTGGCCGAGCGCGAGGTCTACATCTCCGCGAGCATCGGGATCGCCGTCTTTCCCCGCGACGGCGAGTCGGCCGAAGAGCTGCTCAAGCGCTCAGACGTGGCCATGTACCAGGCGAAAAAGCACGGCCGCGACAACCACCAGTTCTACTCCGCAGAGTCCGAGACCCGCATTTCCCGCGGGCTCGACATGGAGACCCGCCTGCGCCGTGCGCTCGAGTACGGCGAGCTCGAAGTTCACTATCAGCCGCAAGTCGGCTTCGCCAGCGGTGAGATCAATTCGGTCGAGGCGCTGCTCCGCTGGAACAACCCGGAGCTCGGCTGGGTTGCGCCGGCGCAGTTCATACCGCTTGCCGAAGAGACCGGGCTCATTCAGCCGATCGGCGCGTGGGTCCTCGAGACCGCCTGCGCGCAGGCGAAGGCCTGGCAGGACGCCGGCCTCCGGCCCATCAGGATGTGCATCAACGTGTCCGCGCGGCAGCTCGACGCGAGGTTCGTCGAGACAGTCTCCCGGGCGCTCGCCGAGACGGCGCTTGCGCCTGCGCGCCTCGAGCTGGAAATCACCGAGGGCGTCATGGTCGGCAAGGACCCCGACACCGAGGCCGTGCTCCAGGCGATGCGGGCACTGGGCGTCGGTTTCGCCATCGACGACTTCGGCACCGGCTATGCGACCTTCGATTATCTCAAGCGCTTCCCCGTGCACACCCTGAAACTGGACGGATCGTTCGTTCGCGGCGTTTGCGACAGCAGCAACGACGTCGCTATCGTCGATGCGACCATCGCCTTGGCGCGAAGCTTCGGCCTCAGGGTCGTTGCAGAGGGCGTAGAGACCGCCGAGCAGCATGGGCTGCTCAAGGAACTGGGCTGCGACGACTGCCAGGGCTATTACACCTTCAGGCCTCTCCCGGCCGCGGCGCTGGAAAAACTGCTGGCCCCGAAGCATCAAGTTTTCCCTACAGACCGGCAGGGGCCTGCGACTGCAGACTAGCTGCACCGACGGATGGCCCGAACGTTCGCAAACCACGAAAACGACGAGTCCGAGGAAACCATGAATTCAACCAGCGTTGCCGTGATCGGTTTCAGCGCCCAGGAACGAAACGTCTTGAAGGGCATATTCGATCTCACCTCGCGGCGCCCGACCTCGTTCGCCCCGTTCGATCCGGACATGGGCGAAGAGCCCGGCCTGTTCCTGGTCGACGCGAGCAGCAAGGAATTCGTGAATGAAACACTCAGCGTCGTCGTCACGCACCCCGTTCCGGTCGTGCTGGTGGGAGACTCGAACTGCGGCACTCCCTACCCTTTCGTCAAGCGACCGATCAAATGGGTGCAGCTGCTCAAGCTCCTGGAAAACTCGGTCGCACCCGCCGCGCCGTCCCAGCCCCGGGCCCGCGAAATCGACTCCGCGCTGGTCGTGGATGACAGCCTGCCCGTGCGCAAGTTCATGGAATTGAAGCTCGCGCCCTACTCCATCGGCGTGGACTTTGCCGAATCGGGCGAAAAGGCCATAGCTCTCGCCGCCGAGAAACACTATACCTGCGTGTTTCTCGACGTGATGCTCCCGGGCGTGGACGGATACCAGGTCTGCAAAGCGATCAAGAAGAAGAAGCATGAAGGAAAGCCGACCGCCGTGGTCATGCTCACCGGGAAGACGTCGCCCTTCGACAAGATCCGCGGCACCATGGCCGGCTGCGACGCCTATCTGACCAAGCCGGTTGACGAGGAAAGACTGCTGGAAGTCATTTTGAAGTTCATTCCGAGGCGCGAGCGTGCCGATGCCGCCTTCGATGCAACCCAATCGACCTGATGCGCGCGGCAAATCGCGTCGACACCCGTATCGAATCAAACCTACAGCAAAGGAGAAACAACATGGCAATTCGCAAAGTCCTGATCGCGGACGATTCATCGACCGATCTCAAGAATCTGGAGCAGATCGTCTCCGGCGCCGGCTATCACGTCATCACGGCCGCATCCGGCAAGGAAGCGCTGGCCAAGGCGAAAACCGAGCGCCCTGACGCGATACTGCTCGACGTCATCATGCCCGACATGAACGGCTTCCAGGCGTGCCGTGCGATCACGAGCGACGCCGAGACCAGGAACATCCCGGTGATACTCGTTTCCAGCAAGGGCGAGAAAACCGACAAGGTGTGGGGTGAAGAGCAGGGTGCGAAGAGCTACGTCACCAAGCCCTACACGCCCGATCACATCCTGAGCCAGCTGCGGGCGCTCTAGCGCGCTCCCCGAAAACAAACGCACGTCATCGAAAAGGACAAAGCCATGGCAATCCGCAAAGTACTGGTGGCCGACGATTCGACCACCGACCTCAAGAACATGGAGCACATCTGCTCCGGCGCAGGCTATCAGGTGATCACCGCCGCATCCGGCAAGGAGGCCGTGGCCAAGGTGAAGGCCGAGCGTCCGGACGCGGTGGTCCTCGACGTCATCATGCCGGAGATGAACGGCTTCCAGGCGTGCCGCGCGATCACGAGCGACGCCGACACCAAGAACATCCCGGTGATACTCGTTTCCAGCAAGGGCGAGAAAACCGACAAGCTCTGGGGCCAGGAACAAGGCGCCCGCGGCTACGTCACCAAGCCCTTCACGTCCGACGATCTGCTCAAAGAGCTCAAAGCCCTGTAACCGCGAGCGAGCCCATGAACCTTGTCGAACCATCGCAGCCCCCGCTTTCGCCCGTCGCGGCGCTCGCCGGCGAGTTCGTGCTGCCCGAGAGCGGCGCCGCCGGGGAGTCGCGCGCGGATTCGGCGGAGCGGCTTGCATTCCGGGTCGGCCCCGTCGGGATGCTGTGCGCGTCGGACGCGGGGCGCGAAGTCGTGCTGCCGCCGCCGGTGACGCGCCTGCCGCACCTGCCGGCGTGGATGCTCGGGGTCACCAACGTGCGAGGCACCCTGCTCCCCGTCGTCGATCTGGCCGCGGCCTACGGAGTGGAGCACGAGACCGCGCTTCACCCCTACCTGCTTGTCATGGGCACCGCCGAGGATCCGCTCGGCCTGCTGGTGGACGGGTTGCCCGTGATCGCGCGCCTCGATGAGAAGGAAAGAATGCGCGGCGTGCCGCCGCACCCTGAGCGTCTGACCGGGCACGTCGCGGGCGGCTACGAACGCGAAGGAGTGGTGTGGCTCGACGTCAATGCGGGGTGGCTGTTCGCAACCCTGGGAAATGCATCGCAGCTCGAGCGCGAGTGAAAGATATCTTTGGAACTGTCCTGGACTTTAATCGATTAATCATTTAAGGAGCGAATCGTGTCACAACAAGGAAGCATGGCGATATTCAAGAAATTCAGCATCCGGAGTCGTCTCGCGATGATGGCGGGGCTCATGACCGTGCTGCTGCTCGGCATCGGCCTGCTCGGCTTGATCGCTCTGGGCAATTTTCAGGACCGGTCGGCAACGAACGTGGATTCGGGCGCCTTGTCGATTAAGGCGGTCGATACCGCGAGAAGCGCTCAGGTCCATTTTAAGAAACAGGTGCAGGAGTGGAAAGACCTCTTGTTGCGTGGCTTCGAGCGCGAGAACTTCGACAAGTACCTCGCTCAATTCACCAGCGAAGAGGCGGCGGTCCAGCGGGAACTCTCAACGCTCAAGGATCTCATGAAGCGGCAGAGTCTGAGCACTGACGCCGTGGATCGCCTACTCAATGTTCACAAGGAATTGGGCGCCAAGTATCGCGAGGCTTTGAAGAGCTACGACCAGGGGTCCCGCGTCGTGGACGGACTCGTCAAAGGAATGGACCGCGCGCCGACGGATGCCATGGATGCGGTCGTAAAGGACATCCAGGACCGGGCGAGCGCTAGCTTTACGGACATGAAGGCGCAATCGGTCGCGGAATACAGCTTTTCGAGGAACGTGATGGTTGCTATGGTCGTCGCTGCCCTTGCGCTCGGTGCTCTGCTCGCGTTTTTCACCGCGCGCCACATCACGCGCGCCGCCGGCCAGCTCGCCACCACGGTGGGCAAGGTCTCGGCCGGCGACTACGAGGCGCGCTCGAAGGTGAAGAGCGGCGACGAGCTCGAAGCCCTGAGCGCCGCTTTCGACACCATGCTGGACGAGCGCGTCGCGACGCTGGCGAAAAAGGAAAAGGACAGCGAAGCGCTCAACAACTCGATCATCGACATCCTGCGCGCGGTCGCCAAGGCGGCGCAGGGTGACTTGACGATACAAGCCCCGGTGCGAGAGGACATCACCGGCGCGCTCTCGGACGCCATCAACTCCATGTCCAGCGCGACCGCCAAGACGCTTGCGGGCGTGAACAACGTTTCGCACGAAGTGCGTTCCGCCTCCCAAGATGGCCGCGACACGGTGCTGCAGACCGCGCGCGGAATGAATGAAATCCGCGGTTCGATCCAGGAAACCGGCAAGCGCATCAAGCGCCTGGGAGAGCGCTCGCAGGAAATCACCGGCATCGTGAAGCTGATCGACGATATTTCGGAACGCACCTCGGTGCTCGCGCTGAACGCCAACATGCAGGCGGCCATGGCGGGCGAAGCCGGGCGCGGGTTCCGCGTGGTGGCCGACGAAGTGCAGCGCCTGGCCGAGCGCTCCAAGCAGGCGACCGACCAGATCGGCAAGCTGGTGACCACCATTCAGTCGGAGACCAACGACACCATGGCGACCATGGACCGGGCGATCGGCGAAGTGGTCAAGGGCGGCGAGCTTGCCGAAAAGGCGGCGCAACAGGTGACGCACCTGGACGAGCTCGGCGGCCAGCTGATCGAATCGATCCAGGCATTCAAGCTGCCGGCGGAACTGGTCGGCGGATCGGCCGCTGCCAAGCAGCGTGCGGGCGAAACCCGCCGGGCGGCGTAGGGCCATGCCCCGTCTGGAAGCCCTGGCGGTCCTCGCCGACGAGGTCGGCGAGGTCGCGGACCGGATGTCGGCCGCCCTCGCCGACCTGAACGACTCCTCCAACGACGAGCGTTTGCGCGAAGCGCTCGATTTCTTCGCCGAGCAGAACGGGAGGATAGTCACCGTCACCGAGATGCTCAACCTGACGGGCTTGCGTCGGCTGTGCGCCCGAATACAGGAGAACGTCGCGCTGCTGCAGGCCGCCGGCGTCCCCCCGCGCGAGCCGCTCGCCGTGTTCCTGCGGGGTCCCAACCTGATCGTGGAGTATCTGCGCGCGCCCAAGGACCCCGCAAGCTGCGCGGCGCTCACGCAGTACCTGAGCAATCCCCTCTGGCCGCAGCCCGCCCGAGCAGCTGAAGCGGCAGAGATCCAGGCCCTGCTCGCCGACATCGACGAGTCGGCCTCGGAAGCCGAGCTCATGCCCGAGCGGCCCGCCGAGGCCAGCCCCGAAGACGTCGCGCTCGATGTCGCACCGGACGTGAACCCCGAGCTCCTGGAAGCATTTCTCGCCGAGGCGCCGCTGCAGGCCGGCGCATATACGAGCCTGGTGGAGCAGGTGACTTCGGGCGGCGGCGCGCCCGGCGAAATGCTCAACGAGGCGCGGCGCATCGTCCATACGATCAAGGGCGCGGCCAACACGGTCGGCGTGCGCGGCGTGGTCACGCTGACCCATCATCTCGAAGATCTGCTCGAATATCTCGCCGAAAGCGCGCTCAGGCCGCAAGGCAGGCTCGCCAAACTCCTCATGGACGCGGCCGACTGTCTGGAGATGATGCTGGAGTCGCTCATCGGCGCCGAAGTTCCACCCCAGCAAGCGCACTCGGTGGTGCAGCGCCTCCTCGACGCAGCCAACGCCATCGATCGCGGCGAGGATCCGGGGGCGGCAGTGGCGGAGAAACCCGATTCCGGGATCACGCCCTCGCCTGCCGGGAAAGGCGCAAAGCCCGAAGCGACGGCGCCCAAGGCGGAGCCCGCGCCCAAGGTGGAGTCCAGACCCGAAGCCCCTCCATCCAAGGAACCGGCGGCGAAAATTCGCGTCGCCGGGGCGACCATAGACGAGATGCTGCGCCTGTCGGGAGAAATGACCATTGGCCGGGCGCACGTCCAGGAGCGCCTGCACCAGGCCACCGGTCTGGCAGCCGAGATGAGCGAGCGCCACGGCCTGCTGCAAAAGCGCGCGAGCGAGATCGATCACATCATCACCGTGCGCGGCGTCGCCGCAGGCGAGAAGCTGGGCGCCGTCGCCCAGGCGGCCGGCACCTCGGTGTTCGACGCGCTCGAGCTCGACCAGTACAGCGAGCTGCACGGCGCGGTGCACGGTTTCCTCGAGACCATCGCCGACTTGCAGACGCTGGAGTCGCGGCTGCTCGACACCCTGTCGGGGATCGAAACCTCTATCACCCAGGAAGGGCTCATCAACAACGAGCTGCACGAGCACGCCATGCGCGCCCGCATGGTGCCCGCCGCCAGCATCGAGCCGCGGCTCGCGCGCACCGTACGCCAGGTGTGCGAGGCCACGGGGAAAGCCGCGCGCTTCGAGCTCCGCGGCGGCGACGTGATGCTCGACGATCACGTGATCAACGACATTATCAGTCCGCTTTCGCACCTGTTGCGCAACGCCGTTGACCATGGGATCGAGGAGCAGAAAGTGCGCGCGACGCTCGGCAAACCCGAAGCAGGCGCGATCGTGCTTTCATTCTCGCGCGAGGGCAATCATCTCGTGATCCGCTGCGAGGACGACGGCGCCGGCCTCGATTTGCGGCGCATCCACACCTCCGCCGTCGAACGCGGGATCGTGCGCGGTGATGTGAGCTTGAGCGAGTCCGAGATCGCGCAGATTATTCTTGTTCCAGGCTTCAGCACGCGCTCGACCGCCTCGGAAGTGTCCGGGCGCGGCGTCGGCATGGACGTGGTGAACGTGGCGGTGAGCAAGCTCAAGGGCACGATCGACATTTCCACCGTCCCCGGCAAAGGCTGCCGCTTCACCCTGCGGCTGCCGCTCACGCTGGGCACGGCGCACTGCCTGGTGGTGCGCGCGGGCGGCGAGATTGCCGCGATTCCGACCGACATCCTCGACCGTGCCGTTTACCAGGGCGCGCTGAACGTCGTGCGCCTTGGCGAGCAGTATGTCTACCGCGAGGAGAACGAAAGTCTCGAGGCGCGGGACCTCGCCCATCTGCTCGGTTCCGCGGGCGAGCGCTCGCTCGGCGACGCGGAGGACAACCGCCCGGTCATCGTGGTGAACGACACCAGAGGCAAGAAGGCGGTGGTGGTGGACGCGCTGCTTTCCGGGCGCGACCTCGTGGTCAAGAGCCTTGGCCAGTACCTGGCGAGCGCCAAAGACGTCATCGGCGCCGCGGTGCTCGGCGACGGGCGCGTGCTGCCGGTGCTCGACCTGCAGGCGCTGCTGCGCGCTCAGCATGGCACCACGGCTGTCGCGCGGCCCTACCTCGTGCACAGCAGCCCTGCGGCGCGCGAGGCGCGGACCGTCGACATCCTGGTGGTGGACGATTCCCTCAGCGTGCGCCAGGCCTTGACCCTGCTCTTGAACGGCGAAGGCTATTCGGTGCACACCGCGAAGGACGGCGTCGAAGCGCTCGAACAGGTCGCCAAGAACCGGCCGGCGGCCGTGGTGGCCGATCTCGAGATGCCGCGCATGAACGGGCTCGAGCTCACCTCGCGGCTGCGCGCCGATCCGCGCACGCGCGGATTGCCGGTGATCATGGTCACCTCGCGCTCCAGCGACAAGCACCGCCAGCAGGCGCAGCTCGCGGGCGTTGATGTCTACCTCACCAAGCCGTACCGCGACGCCGAGCTCCTGTCGAAACTGCAAGCCATGCTGAGCAAGGCGGCATAAATGTCAGCGGTGCTCAAATCCGATCCCGCCTCCGTCGCGGCCCCAGTCGAAGGCTGGCTGGTGCTGGCGATGGAGGAACTGCGGCTGGCGCTGCCGCAGAGCGAAGCGCTCCAGATCGAGCTTGCTTTCGACCTCGAGCATGTGGACGACGGAGGGCCGGAGATCGGCCAGCTCTCGCGCCGCAACGGCAAGCCCTGGCCCGCCTACTGCCTGGATTGGGCGCTTCGCGTGCGGAGCTCGACTCCGGCGGAGCGCCGCCTGTGCGTCTTTTTCGGCACGCAGGACGACGCACGCGGCATCTTGTGCGACCGGGTGTGGCCTCTTGCCGCGGACGCGGATCTCCGCCCGGAGCCGCCGCGGAGATGCATGAGCGGCCCGCGTTCGCCGACGATCGGTTTGGCGAGATTCCAAGACGGCGTTGCGGTCGTAACGAGTGCCGCCGAGCTGAAGGCTTATCTCGATTTTCTCGCGGAGGAAGATCATGGCAGGCGCCGCGACTAGGGGCTGGGTCATGGATGTCGGCGCGGGTTGGCGCGTGGCGGTCGGCGCCCATCGGGTCGTCGAGTATCTGCTGTCGCCGCCCACTCACAGCCTGCCGCGCATGCCGGCGCATTGCCTGGGCGTCCTCATCTGGCAGGAACGGATGATACCGCTGCTCGATCTCGCCCCGGTTCTATCGGAGCGAGCTCGAGCGCAGGAGCACGGCGTGCGCCGCGCAGTGGTCCTCGCCTACCAGGAAATGCCCGGGCAAGCCTTGCGCTACGGAGCCTTGGTGGTGCGCGCGGCGCCGGTCGAGGTCTGGGCGAGCGACGACATGGCTTGCCCGTTGCCCGAAGATCCCCCGGCGCTCAAGCATTTCAGCTGCTCCTGTTTCCTGCATCAAGAAAAAGCGATACCCATCCTGGATACGACGCGGCTCTTCGCGACGGCGCTGACTTTGGCCCCGGGGCAACGCAAGGATGAAGCTGAAGCGAACACCATCGTGGAGGCAAGCCCTCCGCCGAGGCGCTCCGCGGACTTTGAGAATACGCAACCGCTGGAGGTCGCAGCCGCGGCGCCCCTTTCTCCCGCACCACAACCGGAAACCTTCGCGGAGCCCGCCCAGTCTGCAGTCGAAGCCCCGCAGGTTTCGGCGACGCCTGCCGAGGCGAGCGTCGACCGGCGGCCGAGCGTTGAACCGCTGCCGGCGGTTTCCGCGGAAGACGTTCCTGCCGCGGAAACGCAAGACCGGAATCAAAATGCCGATCTTCCTCGCGACATCGGCCGCAAACTGTCCGCCGCGACTCGATCCTGGCTCCTCGGCGCGGCGCTCGCGGTCACACTGCTCGCCACAGCATTGCACCCATTTTCGCCGGGTTCCCTCCGTGACGTGTCGGAACCCGCTGCTTGGACGCCGTCCGCAACAGGTCCCGCGAGCGACGCCGCGCCCCAGCGAGTCGTCGCGATCGAGTCCGAGGAGCTGACCCTGACGGTCGAACGCCTCTCCGGAGGCGACGCGCGACCGGCCTTCGCGAAACCCGCTGCGCCCGCGAGCGGCGCGCCGCCGAGACCCGTGAATCCCGACACTCGCACGCACGTCGTGGTGCGCGGCGACACGCTGTGGGACATCGCGAAGAAATATGTCGGTGATCCTTTCCGTTATCCGGAGCTGCGGGAGCTCAGCAATATCCGGAACCCCGATCTGATCCATCCGGGCGACATCGTTCGCATCGAGATTCGAGAGAATCGCAAGTAAACACAACCCAACTAAGGAGCCTTCATGCCAATCAAGAAAATCCTGATCGTCGACGATTCACCGACCGACCGCCAATTCCTGCTTGAGAAGCTCTCCAAGCACGGCTACCAGTGCGTGACCGCCGAGAGCGGAGCCGAGGCGATCGCCAAGTCGAAGAGCGAGCAGCCGGACCTCATTCTAATGGACGTCGTCATGCCCGGCACGAACGGGTACGAGGCGACGCGCGCCATCGCCCGCGACGACTCGACCCGGCACATCCCGGTGATCATCTGCACCGGAAGAAAGCAGGAGACCGACCGCCTCTGGGGCCTGCGCCAGGGCGCGATCGACTATCTGATGAAGCCGATCGACCACCACGTGCTCCTGGAGAAAATCGCGGCCTTGGCATGACGCCCGAACCTGTCATCAACTACACGATCCGCCTGGACGGCGATCTGTTGCGGGCCCACATATGGGGCAGAGAAACCGACAATCCTCCGTCTCACATTTGCAGGGCGATCCTCCAAGAATGCCGTCGAAACGGGCTGAAGCGCATCCTGGTCGAGCTAACTCAGAGGCGGCCGCTCTCCGACGCGAGCCAGTACCTTCTGGTGGAAAGGCTGCCCGCCCTCGGGCTCACGCACGAGCACCGGATCGCTCTCGTCCATCACACGCCCGGACTCTACAAGGCGAACGACATGATCGATCTCGTCGCCGAGAATCGCGGCATCAACGTGCGCAACTTTCCCGACGTGCGCTCGGCGACCGAGTGGCTGCAGTCGCCCGCTCCCTAGCCCCGGCGGAGATCCTCCAATGATTCGTCGCATGCTGCTCGCGGTCAGGAATCGGCGGCAGTTCCGCATGAGCTGGCACGCCGCCTGGATCTTTGCCGGCGGGCGATGAGCTCGGATCGGTGAGGTCGCGGGGTCAGGCCGTGCGGCGCGGGGCTTGACGTTCCCGCGGGCCGGGCCGAGGATACGCCCTCGAACAAACCACAGAGGGGATCCCCATGCGGCACCGCCGTTCCACGATGCATGCGATGTTCATCGCCGCTTTCGCGCTCTCGGCCAGCGGCACGGTTCTGGCGCAGCAGAAAGGCGGCAAGCACCACACGCTCGCCGCGACGCTCGATACGGTGCAGTGGGGCTGGCTCGATCCGAACGAGCCGCCCAAGCTCAGAGTGAATTCCGGCGATACGGTCTCCATCGAGACCATGATGCACGCGCACGACAAGGTCAAGCCCGGCGCCACGATGGACGACATCGTCGCGCTGCGCAAGGCCAACCCCGGCGGCGGGCCGCATTCGATGACCGGGCCCATCTACGTCGAGGGCGCCGAGCCCGGCGATGTGCTCGAAGTGCGCATCCTCAAAATCGTGCCCAAGCCTTTCGGAGTCAACTTCAATCTCCCGGGCAAGGATTTCCCGACCATCGGCGCGCTCGCTCCGGAGATGCCCGACGGCTTCGTGCGCTTCATGACGCTCGACCTGAAAACACGCACCGCCGAGTTCAAGCCCGGGATCACCATCGACCTGAAACCCTTTCCGGGCACGCTCGCGGTCGGCATCGACCCCGCCGATCCCTCGCCCCGCAAGGGCGGCGTGAAGGACAACCCGATGGCGCCGGTGTCGACTCTGCGCCCGTGGAAGAACGGCTCGAACATGGACATCAACGAGCTGCAGGCCGGCTCGACCGTCTTCTTCCCGGTATTCCTGAAAGGCGGGCTCATCTGGACGGGCGACTCGCACTGCCGCCAGGGGAACGGCGAGGTGAACCTTACCGCGCTCGAGTGCTCCTTCAAGGAAATCAGGATTCAGCCGATCGTTCGCAAGGACATGAAGCTCGAGTGGCCGCGCATCGAGACGCGGACCCATTGGATCTCGGTCGGATTCGACGAAGACCTCAACAAGGCGATGGTGAACGCGGTGCGCGAGGCGGTGGATTTCCTCGCGGCGCAGAAAACGGTGCCGCTCACACGCTACGAGGCCTACTCGATCGTCTCGATGGTGGGCGACTGCCGCGTGTCGCAGATCGTGGACGTGCGCAAGGGCGTGCACTGCATGATCCCGAAGTCGGTGTTCACGAAGAAGTGAGTTAAAAGAGGTTGCGCCGCTTCGCCTAGCTGGAACGCTTGAGGCTCAATGCGCCCGGGCCGAGCGCCCAGAGCACGAGAAGCCCGCCCGTGATGGCGACGTTCTTCATGAAATGAGCCATCGCTTCCTGTCCGGCCGCCGGGTTGTGAAACACCAGGGTGACGGGAATCATCCACAACACTAGCGCCGCCGCGGCCCAACGGGTATTCCACCCGGCGATGATCGCGAGCGCCGCCACAACCTCGAGGATGGCGGAGACGATGAGCAGCGTTTCGGGAAACGGCAGGCCGGCCTTGGTCATGTAGCCCAGGGTCGGGGCGTAATGCACGAACTTGTCGATTCCCGACAGCAGGAAGATCAGCGCGAGGAGTATGCGGCCGGCGAGCGCGGCGAGGCTGTTCATGGGTGGGCTCCGTGGAGTGTGAGCGGGAATTGAAGCATACAATAGCCGTCCCCGGGAGTAACCCATGTCCGCGCGCCCCAGCGAAATCGTACGCAACAACGTCAAGGAGAAGCTCGCGCGCGGCGGGGTCGTGTCTTCGATGACCGTGCGCCTAGTGCGCTCGATCGAGATCGCGCGCATCGCCAAGACAGCCGGCTTCGATTCCATCTACGTGGACGTCGAGCACTCGAGCGTGTCGCTCGAGACGACCAGCCAGATCTGCATCGCCGCGCTCGAGATCGGCGTAGCGCCCTTCGTGCGCGTGCCGAGCACGCGGCCCGAGCACGTAGCGCGGGCGCTCGACGGCGGCGCGCTCGGCGTGATCGCGCCGCACATCAGCTCGGCGGCCGAGGCGCGCGAAGTCGTCGCCTCGGCGAAATATCCCCCCTTCGGCGAGCGCTCCATGGGGGGCTCGCTGCCGCATCTGCACTACCGCTCCTTCCCGGCCGCTGAAGCGAACGCCGCCATGAACGAGGCGACCATGGTGGTGGTGCAGTCCGAGACAGCCGACGCGATCGACAAGGCCGAGGAGATCGCCGCCGTCGAGGGCGTGGACATCGTGCTGATCGGCACCAACGACCTCCTCGCAGACATGGGACTTCCCGGGCAATACGAGCACGAGCGCGTGCGCGAAGCCTACGCGCGCACGATCGCCGCCTGCCGCAGGCACGGCAAGCACGTCGGCGTGGGCGGCCTCGCGACCCGCCCCAAGCTCGCCGCCGAGTTCGTCAAGATGGGCGCGCGCTACGTTTCGACCGGCACGGACCTCGCGTTCCTGCTGGCCGAATCTACCGAGCGCGCGAAGCAGGTCCACGAGATCGCGTTGCGATGAGCGAGCGCGTATTCGTCGAGCACGACGAGGCCGACGCCTTTGCTAGGGCGCTGCTCGCGGCGCACGGGGTTCCGAAGAAGGACGCCGCGACCGTCGCGGCGTGCCTGGTGCGCGCCGACCTGCGCGGCGTGGACACGCACGGCCTCACGCGCCTGCCGGGCTATCTCGACCGCCTTCGCCGCGGCCTCATCAACCCCAAGCCGAAGCTTTTCCCGAAACGCGTCGCGCCCGCCGCGGCGGCGCTCGACGGCCAGAACGGCTTCGGATTCGTGATCGGCACGCGCGCCATGGCGGAAGCGATCTCGCTCGCCCGCAGATCCGGGATCGGGATCGCCTCGGCGCGGAGGAGCACCCACTTCGGCATGGCCGCGTCCTACGTGCTGCAGGCGCTCGATGCGGGCTTCGTTTCGCTCGTGTTCACGAACGCCTCGCGCGCCATGCCGCCCTGGGGCGGGCGCGAGGCTCTTCTCGGCACGAGCCCGCTCGCCGCGGGCGCCCCGGGGGGAAAGCTCGCGCCTTTCGTGCTCGACATGTCGCCCGCAATCGCCGCGCGGGGCAAGATCCGGATCGCCGAGAAGCGCGGCGAGAAAATTCCCCTGGGCTACGCGCTCGACGCGCAGGGGCGTCCCACGACCGACCCGACGGAGGCCCTGAAGGGCGTGGTGCTTCCGATCGGAGGGCCGAAGGGCTCGGGCCTTTCGATGCTGATGGACATCTTCGGAGGCGTGCTCTCGGGTGCGGGCTTTGCCGGCGACGTCACCGATCAATACAGGGTTTTCGACCGGCCGCAGAACGTGGGACACTTCTTCCTCGCGATGAGGCCGGACCTGTTCGTTTCGAAAAAGGAATACCGTTTGCGCATGGACACGCTGGTCGAGCGCGTGCGTGCCTGCGCGAAGGCGGAGGGCTTCGACGAGATCCTGATGCCCGGGGAGCTCGAGGCGCGCGAGGAAGAGAAGCGCGAGAGGGGCGGCATCCCGTACAGCGCCGCCGAGATCGACCCGCTGCAGGATGAGGCCGCGCGCGCCGGTGTCGCGAAGCTCGACGTTTCGGCCCAGCCCTTGGATTCCCGGGGAGCGACATGAAGAGGATCGCGATCGCCGCCCTGCTCGCCGCCGCAGGCGCGGGCGCGATGGCGCAAACGTTCCCCGCGAAGCCCGTGCGCATCGTCGTCGCCTTCCCGGCGGGCGGGGGCACGGACATCGTCGCGCGCATGCTCGCGCCCAAGCTCACCGACCTCTGGGGCCAGCAGGTGATCGTGGACAACCGCGCCGGGGCGAGCGGGGTGATCGGCACCGAGTTCGCCGCGCGCTCGGCGCCGGACGGCCACACCCTCTTCCTGGGAACGCTCGGCAACCTCGCGGTCAACCCGCACCTGATCGCGAAGATGCCCGTCGACCCTTTGCGCGATTTCGCTCCGGTCACTCAGGTCGTCGCGGTGCATTTCGTGATGGTCGCGCACCCCTCGCTGCCCGCCCGCAACGTGGGCGAGCTGATCGCGCTCGCAAGATCGCGTCCCGGGGAAATCAACTACTCGTCCTCGGGCCCGGGCGGCGCGCCGCATCTCGCGGGCGAGCTCTTCAAGAGCATGGCGAAGGTGAACATTGTTCACGTCCCGTACAAGGGCAGCGCGCCGAGCTTCCAGGATTTGCTCGGAGGGCAGGTATCGCTCACCTGCGACAGTCTGGTGCAGGCGCTGCCCTACGTACGCGACAAACGGCTCGTCGCGCTCGCGGTGCTCGGCGCCGCGCGCTCGCCGCTGCTCCCCGAGGTGCCGACCGTCGCCGAATCGCTTCCGGGTTACGAGCTCACCAACTGGTTCGGCCTGGTCGCGCCCGCGGCCGTGCCCCGCGCGATCATCGGGAAGGTTCGCGCCGACGTGGTCAAGGTGCTGCAGGGCGCCGGGGTGTCGGAAAGACTCGCCGCGATGGGGGCGACGGCGGTCGGCAACACTCCCGAGCAGTTCGGCGCGGTGATGCGCGCGGATTCCGAGAAATGGGCCAAGCTGATCCGGGAAGCCGACATCCGGGCGGAGTGAAAATGGAAGCGATCAAGCTGGAAGACTACGAGATCGACGTCCTGATCCAGGGCTTTCCCGGCAGGATGGTCTGCCACGGGGGACTGGGCTGGAGCACGATCGCGCTGATCCGCGGGCGCGGGCACGTTGCCCTGGTGGACGTGGGCAGCTTCAGCATGAGGAAAGGGCTCATCGCGCAGCTCGCGAAGCGCGGCCTGGAGCCCGCCGACGTGACCGACGTCATCCTCACGCATTCGCACTACGATCACTCGCTCAACTGGATCCTGTTCCGCCAGGCGCGAATAATCATCGGCGCAAGGGAGCTCGCGTGGTCGACGGCCGAGCCCTGGGGCGAGACGCCGGTGCCCGAGCTCTACATCCGCGAGCTGGAGAGCTGGCCTTCGCTGCGTCCCGTCGCGGCCGAGCAGGAATGCATGCCGGGACTGAGGGCGCACGCTGCGCCCGGGCACACCCCCGGTCATCTCGTCTTCGTGCTCGAGGGAAAGGAGCGCGACGCGATCTTCACCGGCGACGCCGCGAAGAACCGCGCGGAGCTGCTCTCGCGCAAGGGCGAAGCTACCTACGACGCCGCGCTCAGCGCGGCGTCGATCGAGAGGATCTGGCAGCTGTGGCAAAAAAGGCCGGGAAGCGTCCTCGTTCCCGGCCATGACCTGCCGATGACTCAAAAAGACGGACGCATAGAATACATCGGCAAACGCGAGGCCGCGCTCAGGGCGTGGTTCGGCGAAAACATCGAGACGACCACGCTGATCGAACTGGGCGTGCGCTGAAAGCGAGGAGGGAGCCTGCCACGGAGGAGAGAATGTCGAAGATGCTGAAACCCGCGACCCTGGTCCTGCTGCTCGCGCTGCCTGCGGCCCTGCTGCACGCGACGCATGCAGCTGCGCAACTCTATCCGAGCAAGCCGGTGCGGATGGTCATCCCGTTTCCGCCCGGCGGCAGCAACGACGTGGTCGGACGCATGATCGCCTTCCAGCTTTCCGAGCGGCTCGGCAAGCAAGTGGTGGTGGACAACCAGGGCGGCGCGGGCGGCATCATCGGCACGGAAGCGGTCGCGCGATCGCTGCCCGACGGGCATACCCTGCTCCTCATCTCGGTCGCCCATGCGTTCGGCGCCTCGATGTACAAGCTGCCCTACGATCCGATCAACGCCTTTGCTCCGGTCGCCCTGCTCGGCACCGGCCCCGTAGTGCTCGCCGTCACGACGAAGCTGCCGGTCAATTCGCTGAAAGATCTCCTCGCGCTCGCAAGGGAAAAACCCGGGCAGCTGAATTACGCCTCGGCCGGCGTCGGCAGCTTCCAGCATCTGGCGAGCTCGCTGTTCAAGCTGCAATCGGGCCTGGACATCGTGCACATTCCGTTCAAAGGCGGGGGTCCCGCGATGATGGATGTGATCGCGGGCAACACCCAGATCGCGATCGGCTCGCTCATCCAGACGCTGCCCCACATCCGCTCGGGACGCTTGAAGCCGCTGGGCGTGGGAAGCACCAAGCGCGTCGCCGCCCTGCCCGATCTTCCGACGATCTCCGAGGCCGGCGTACCGGGATACGAAGCCACCAACTGGTGGGGCATCGTCGCGCCGGCGGGCACACCGCGCCCCGTCATCGAGCGGCTGCACAGGGAGCTCTCGGTGATCCTCGCCTCGGCCGAAACGAAGAAGCGCTTCGAGACCGAAGGCGGGGAAGCCGCGCAGATGAGCCCGGAGGAGTTCGGCCGTTTCATCGCGTCGGAGACGGTCAAGTGGGCGAAGGTCGTGAAGGAAGCCGGCATCAAGCCGGAATAGGAATCGTGCAGAGCGAGCACGGCTAAAACCATCAAGGCGATCCTCGCCTGGCAATTTCCTTCCGCAATCTCCGAGTAAGGCAGGTCGGGGCCGCCGACCTCGCCCGGTTGCTCGCCGGCTGCTGCGCGGCGATCGCGTGCTCCCTCGGACCGGCGGCGGCTCAAGAGCCCGAGCCTGCACCGCAGGCTCCACTCTCCGTGGAGCCTGCGCCGTCTTCCGCAGGAAAAATCCCGTCGTTCGCGGAGCTCGAAGCGGCCGGGGCGATCATCGGCGAGGTGCGGATCGACAACCGCAACATCTTCGACCTCGCGGACGAGAAGGAAAACGGCATCCTCTACCGCGCCGCCAACGCCTTACACATTCAAACGCGCGCCGCGGTGGTCAGGCGCCAGCTGCTGTTCAAACCCGGCGAGCGCGTTTCGGTCCGCCTCATCGAAGAGACGGAGCGACTGATGCGGTCGAACCGGATTTTCTACGACATGAGCATCGTGCCGGTCGGCTACCGCGACGGCGTGGTCGATATCGCAGTCGAGACGCGCGATACCTGGACGCTGGAGCCCGGCGTGAGCGCAAGCCGCGCAGGGGGCGTCAACAAAACCGGCTGGTCGGTACGGGACACCAACGCCCTCGGCACCGGCGTTCTCATCGGGGCCAACCACACCACCGATGCCGATCGCAGCACAACCCAGTACGAGGTCTCGCTACCCCACGTTTTCGACGGCTGGACCGCAATCGACTACTCGCACTCCCGGCTCAGCGACGGCCAGACCAACGCGATCTCGATCGCCCGGCCGTTCTACGCACTGGACACTCGATGGGCAGCCGGATTCTCGACCTCGACGGATACTCGCATCGACTCCGTCTTCAGCAACGGGGCGAAGATCGCCCAGTTTCGCCACAGGCAGGACACGGCCCAGACATTCGGAGGCTGGTCCGCGGGCTTGACGGAAGGTTGGGCGCACCGTTATTCCGCGGGCTTCAGCTACCTGAAGGATACTTACACGGACGAACCGGGCCTCCTCCCTCCGGCGCAACTTCCCCCGGATCAGACGATTGCCTCTCCTTTTCTCCGCTACCAGCTCGCGCAGGACAACTACGAGAAGCTCAAGAACCGGGACCTGATCGAGCGTCCGGAGTACTTCGCGATGGGAACCCAATCCAGCGTTCAGCTGGGCCGCGCCCTGACGGGCCTCGGCTCGACGCAAAACCTCTGGCTGTACTCCGCGAGCGCGAGCGACGGCTTTCGGCTTGCATCTGACCGGATCTTGCTGGGCTCGGCCTCGGTCTCCGGGCAGACCGGCTACGCGCCGCTCGACCGAAACTTGGCGAGCGGCTCGATTCGATTCTATGGCCATCCGGACAACCGGACCCTGACGTTCGTCTCTGTGTCCGGCGACACCGTGAAGGAGCCCAACCTCGCCGCCCAGCTGGTGCTCGGGGGCGACACCGGCTTGCGCGGGTATCCGCGGAACTACCAGACCGGGGACCGCCGCCTGCTGCTCAACGTCGAGGAACGGGTCTATACGGACTGGTATCCATTCCGCCTGATCCGCGTGGGAGGCGCGGTGTTCTACGACCGGGGCCGGGCCTGGGGCGGCCCGGGCGAAAGTCCTTCGAGCGCGCGCTGGCTGAGCAACGTCGGCTTCGGCCTGCGCTTTCTGAGCACGCGCTCCTCCTTCGGGAACGTTCTGCACGTCGACCTAGCCTTCCCGCTGAACCGCGATCCGAACATCAAATCGTTTCAGTTCCTGGTCACGAGCAAGCTCTCGCTTTGAGGCGTTCAGAACGAGCGCCCGAGCCGCACGTAGCCTTCGGTCCTGCCGGGCGCCTCGAATCCCTTGGCGACGCCGATGCGCAGCTGCGCGCCCAACAGATAGCCCGCGCGCGCTTCGTAGAGCAGCTCCATGCCCCCGCTCTTGTACCAGTGCCGCGGGGCATCGTCCCAGGCCTCTCCCGCCTCGGTGAAGAGGCTCATCGAGATCCGGTTTACCCCCACCGGGGGGACCATGAAATGCCGGTCGACGTCGGAAATGGGAGCGCGCCACTCCAGAGTGACCAGGCTCGCGCGATGCCCGGTGAGCACGGCTTCTCCGCTCCGGTAGCCGCGCAGCGGAAATTCGCGCTGGTCGAGCACGGGCAGCGCAAACGCTTCCTCCGAAAAACTGGCACCTGTACCGCCCAGCTGGATCGCCTCGGCTTGCGGCTGCGAATACGCCTGGTTCCAGCGCAGCGATACGACCGTCCTGCCTGCGGGCAGATACGCCCGCCAGTCGCCCCGATAGAAATTGCCCGAGTAGGCGCCGCGCAATCCGTTCGAGGTCTCGGCGAAAAGGCGCAGCTGCTGCCCCTGGCTCGGGCCCTCCGACAGAAGCTGCCTGCGGCGCGTATCGACTCCGGAGACGAACCCGAGCACGCGCTCGTCGCGCGGAGTTGAAGTCCCCGCCGCCAGATCGTGAAGAGTTTCCCGGTCCAGAGCGCCGCCCAGCCCCCAGTAATACCGGACGTTGAACCTGAGGCGACGCCACAGCGAAACCCACTGCGCGGTTTCATCGATGTCGTAGGCCCGGATGTCCCTGCCCGTGAATTTTTGATCGTTCGCAGCGCTCGCCTTGACCGTCATCGTCCGGTTCAGAAGCAGTCCGTGCCGGTTGTCATAGACATAGGCGGCGCTGCCTAGGGCCTGGTGCTGGGTGATTTCATACGCGGGTGCGAGCGCGTACTGGTGCAGTCCGAGCGCGTCCTGGCCGTCGGTCGCGACGCCGAGCACAAAGGCGCCGTCAGCGGCATAACCGTTCGGGAGCCAATAGCGCGGGCGGAGCGAAGACCACGCGGAATAAGGCCGATCCCCGTCCTGGGGCGATGCGCCTTCCGGCGGCGCGGCCGAAGGCGCGTCCCCCGCTTCCGCCCGGCGAACTTCGAGCGGTGCATCGGGAAGGGTGCGCACGCGCAGCACGTCGCCGTCGGCCTCGATCGTCGTCACGAGCATCTCGCCGCTCAAGGGCGCGCTGATTTCCTTGACGCCGTTCCGCGCTTCGGTCCAGCGCGCGAGGCTGCGGTCGCCGCTGCGCCACGACCAGACATTGTCCACGTTGCCGTAGTCGGCGACGAAGTAGATCTCGCTCGCGGAATCGCCGAAGCGCGGCGAGTGCTTGATCGCGCGATCCGAGACGAGCACCGAGGATTTGCCCTCCGCGATTTCCACGAGCGACCAGCGCTCGTTGCGCAGGCTCGTCACGACCACGGTCCCGCCCTTGGCGGCAAGCCCGGTGAGCGCCTCGCCGGTCGCGGCGCGATAGAGCGAGCGCTCGAACTCGCCCAGCGAGTTCAGCAGGACGACTTCCGCCTCGCCGCGTACCACCCGGATCGCCGCGATGCGTCCGTCCTCGAGTGGCGCTGTAAAGCGAAACCGCCCGCATTCGGTGAGCCGATCGAGGCGCCCGCCCGGGCCGAGCCGATACAGATCGTAGTAATAGTTGTAGTTGCCGCAGATCTCCGGTTGCGAGAGCAGCAGCTCTCCGTCCGGCGAAGCCGCAAGCCGCGTGCCCGGCTCGACGTTGCGGACCGCTTCGACCTCCCCGCCCAAGGTCTGACGCATCAGCCTGGGGAGAATGTAGCCGTTCCCCTCCACGTACCAGCGATCTCCCCCGTGCGTGCGAAGGGGACTGGTGATCGACCAGTCGCGGACGATGATCTCTCCGCTTTCGCGTGGCTCCCTGCCGGGCTCCGCCGGTTTCCCGGCAAAGCGCGCCTTCAACCATTCGTGGTATTCGAGCCAGAGCTCGTCCATCGCCTTGCCCGTAACGAGCCGCGGCGTGCTGTGAACCCTGAACGGAAACCAGCGGCCGCTGTAGGTCTCGACATACCTTGGGATAGCGTCCGGGCCATAGCGCTCGGCGAGGAACAGGAAGAAATAGCTGCCGTAGAGATAATCCCGGTTGAGCGGAAAGCCGCGTCCTTCGGCGTTGACTTCGGCCAACGAGCGCAGCCCCCGTGTGCTTTCGGCGCGCATCATTCCCTCGAAATGGCTCTGCCCCAGGCGCCCGTATCCCAGGTTCCAGTCGGACTCGGAATAGACCGCGAGGCCTTCTGTCATCCAGTTGGGTTCGAGCAGGTTCGGAAATCCGCCCGGAAACAGCACCGTGAAAGGGAGCGGCAAGACGAGATAGCGGCCGAAGATCCGCCGCAGCACGCCTGCCGGGCCCCGCGCCTGGTCGAGGTGGACGATGTGGGTGAACTCGTGCGTGAGCACGAACTCCAGCCACTCGCGGTTCTGCAGCAGCTCGCCCTCGTCGGGAGGCGACAGAATGATGCCGATGAAGTTGAACGGGTACGGCGAGGCGTACCCGTTCGAAAAATCGAGTGAATCGAGCACCACGATCTGCGTCCGCGATTCCGGTTTCCAGTTCAGCCAGCCGGTGACGCGGGGATAGACGGACTCGGCGACTTCCGCCACGATCCGCGCCTGCGCATGGGTGTGCTCGGCGAAGTGCACCGAGAAATGGGCGCTGTCGAGCGTGCGCCAGCGCAGCGACGGATCCACGAACTGCGCCTCCGCCCTGAGCCCCCACACGAGCAGGGCCGCTGCCACGGCGTGCAATAAGAATTTCACGTCTTTCGCGGATATTCGATCCCGCCGGATGATACCGGATTGCACTACAATTGCGACCGCGCCCAATGCGCTTCGCGTTCCACATGGAACTTCGACGACCCGGCTTGCTGATTCTCGCGCTCGCGTGCGTCTCGCCGGCGCGCGCGGCGCCATTCGCCTACGTCCCCAACGAGAGATCGGGGACCGTGTCGGTGATCGACACGGCGAGCGACCGGGTCGTGGCGAGCATCAAGACGGGCGGCAAGCCGCGCGGAATCGCCGCGACTCCCGACGGCCGGCGCCTGTACGTGAGCGACCAGCCTGGCGGCTCGCTCGTGGTCGTGGATCTCGCAGCGCGCGAGGTATCGGAGCGGATCCCGGTAGGAAAATCGCCCGAGGGCGTCGGAATCTCGCGCGACGGCGCGTGGATCGCCGTGGCAGTCGAGGAAAACAACAGCGTTTCGCTGATCCGCACCGCGGCGCCGCGCGACGCGACGAGCGTGAGAGTCACCGGGCAAAACCCCGAGCACGCCGTGTTCAGCCCGGACGGCAAATGGCTGTACGTCAGCGCCGAAGAAGGCGCGGCCGTCGACGTGATCGACGTCGCCAAGCGCGGCGCGGTTAAGCTGATCAAAGTCGGAGAGCGCCCGCGCGGCATCGGTTTTCTTCCCGACGGCAGCCGCGCCTACGTGGCTGCCGAGAATTCCGACCGCGTCTACGTGATCGACTGCGGGCGCGCCGAGGTGATCGCCGTCATCGCAGCGGGCAAACGCGCCAACGGGATCGCGGTGCGCCCCGACGGCAAGGTCGTGTTCGTTTCGAACGGCGGCGACGCTTCGGTCTCGGCGATCGACGTCGCCTCCGGAAAGATCACCGCGACCGTTCCCGTCGGCCAGCGCCCGTGGAACATGGCCTTGACCCCGGACGGGAAAAAACTCTACGTCGCGAACGGCCGCTCCAACTCAGTCTCCGTGATCGACGCCGAGGCGATGACCCCGTTGCGCGACATTCCGGTGGGCGAAGCGCCCTGGGGCGTAGTGGTCCGCTGAGCTATTGCGCTACGCGGGCCTTGCGGAGCACTTGCTCCGTTTCCTTGTGTCCGCCCTCGATCGCCATCGCGAGCGCGGTCTTGCCGCGGTTGTCGCGCGCGCCTGCATCGGCGCCGCGCTCGAGCAGCAGCTTCACCGTGCCCGTATGGCCGTAGGCGGCCGCCCACATTAGCGCGGTGAGATCGTTGTGGTACGCGGCGCGGGGGCTCTCGCCGCCGGCGAGGAGCAGTTCGACCACCGCGGTGTGCCCAAGACCGGCCGCATAAACCATCGCCGTTTTTCCGACCCGGTCCGCGGGAGCACGCTCCGCGCCTTTTTGCAGGAGCATTCTCACGAGCTCCGCGTTACCCGAGAAACTCGCCGCCATCAGCGGGGTCACCCTTGAAAGGTTCGCAAGATTCACGTTCGCGCCCCTTTCGAGAGCGAGCCGCGCCATGTCCTTGTAGCCGTTCTTCAGCGCGATCAAGAGCGGCGTGTCGCCCAGGCGGTTGCGCGAATTCACCGCTGCGCCGCCGTCCAGCAGGCGCTTCGCGGCGGCGAGGTCGCCTTGCCGCGCCGCAGCAAGAAGCTGCGCGTTGGGCGAAAGGTCCTGTGCGCCCGCGGAAACCGGTCCGAGCAGGCAAAGGGATAGAGCCAAATTGCGAATCAAGGTCTCTCTCCGGATTTATGCCGACGGCGCGTGCGGCGATTGCCCAGCTTGCCTGATCGTACCTTTGTTCCTATAGTAACTATCTATCCCGGTTCGCGCCACGCAAGCCGCTTCGCAAATCTAAACAGCACTCAACAATCGCAAGGAGGATCCATGCGCACCCGTCTCGGTTTCTTCGTTGCCGCAAGCCTGTGCTCGCTCGCATTCGGTGGCGTTCAGGCCCAGGAGGTCAAGGGTGGAACCACCACGGCAGGAGCGCCGATGTCGTCGTCGCTCGTGCCCGTGACTCAGGCGATGCTCGATGGCGCCGCCGGCGACGGCTCGAATCATCTGCATCCAAACAGCAACTACGAGCAGACCCGCTACTATCCCGCCACGCAGATCGGCGTGGGCAACGTGGACAAGCTCAAGGCCGTGTTCACTTTCCAGACCGCGGTGCTCGAATCGATGGAAACCTCGCCGCTGGTGGTGAACGGCGTGATGTTCCTCACCACTTCGTTCAACCACGTCTACGCGATCGACGCGGTGACCGGGCGCGAATTCTGGCACTACAAGCACAAGATGGGGCCGATCACCACTTTCTGCTGCGGCCCGAACAACCGCGGCGTGGCCGCGTACGAGGGCATGCTCTACATGGGCACGCTCGACGCCAAGCTCGTGGCGCTCGACGCCAAGACGGGCAAGGTCGCCTGGGAGGTTCAAATCGCCGATCCGGAGAAGGGCTACTCCGAGACCATGGCGCCGACCGTGGCGGAGGGCAGGGTGCTCATCGGCACCAACGGCGGCGAGTACGGAATCCGCGGGTTCGTGAAGGCGTTCGACGCCAAGACCGGCAAACTCGTGTGGACGTTCTATACGATTCCCGACAAGGGTCACGAAGGCGTGTGGGCGGAGAACGACGCCACCGGCCGCAACATGAAGCGGGACATTGCGGCGGAGAAGAAGCAGCTCGCGGGCAAGGGCGGCGGCTTCTACCAGACGCTGGGCGGCGGCGTGTGGATGACGCCCGCGGTCGACCGCAAGACCAAGACGGTGTTTTTCGTCGTCGGCAATCCCTCGCCCGACCTCTACGGCGCCGAGCGCCCCGGGGACAACCTGTACACCGACTCGATGGTCGCGATCGACCTCAACACCGGCAAGTACAAGTGGCACTTCCAGTACATCGCGCACGACGTATGGGACCTCGACGCCGTGAGCCCGCCGATCCTGACGCAGGCCAAGGACAAGGACGGCAAGACGGTCGACGTCGTGATCCACGGCGGAAAGACCGGCCATATCTACGTGCACGAGCGCGGCACCGGCAAGCTGATCCGCTTTTCGGAAGCGATGATCCCGCAGGAAAACATGTGGGTGCTGCCGACGGCGAAGGGCGCGCGCATGCTCCCCGGGGCGAACGGCGGGGTCGAGTGGTCGCCGATGGCCTTCAATCCGAAGACGCGCCTCGCCTACGCGCTCAACCTGCATCAGCCGATGACTTACCACGTCGAGGCCGCGAACTATCCGGGCGGCAGCAAGCTGTGGCTCGGCGGCGCGTTCAAAGCCATACCGAGCGAGAAGCAGTGGGGCCGGCTCTCGGCGGTCAACGTCGATACCGGCAAGGTCGCGTGGAAGTACGACACCGAGCAGCCCTTGATCGGCGGCGCGCTCGCCACGGCCGGAGGTCTGGTGTTCTTCGGCGAAGGCAACGGGCTTCTCAAGGCGCTGGACGCGGCGACCGGAAAACTGCTGTGGCAGTACCAGGCCGGAGCCGGCGTCAACGCGCCTCCGGTGTCCTACACGGTGAAGGGCAAGCAGTACGTCGCGGTTGCCGCAGGTGGAAATACGCAGATCGACTTCAAGCGCGGCAACAGCGTCGTCGTATTCGCTCTGCCTTGATCGCAGCAATCCCGAGAGGCCGCCCGAGGGCGGCCTTTTGTTTTTCCGGCGTCGTATGAAACGGTTTCTCGCCCTGGCGTTTCTCTTCGCTTTCCTGCCGGCGGCGCACGCCGATCTCTCGGCCGGCAAGCGCAAGGCCGAAGCCTGCATCGCCTGCCATGGCGCCGACGGCAACTCGGTGATCGCCCTTTTTCCGGCCCTGGCGGGCCAGACCGCCCGCTATCTCTACCTTCAGCTGAAAGACTTCAAGGAAGGCCGGCGCAGCGAGCCCGCGATGGCGCCGATGGTGGCGAAGCTCTCCACCCAGGACATGCTCGACCTCGCCGAATACTTTGCCGCCCAGAAACCGAAGCCCATCGCCTTCAAAGCGGACGCGGCGCGCATCGCCCGCGGCAAGAAGAAGGCCGAAGAGGTCTTGTGCACCATGTGCCACCTGGGGGGACTCTCCGGGCAGAACGAGATTCCGCGCGTTGCAGGCCAGCACCCGGAGTACGTGATCAAGCAGCTCAAAGCCTTCAAGGCGCGAACGCGCACCAACGATGCCGGCAGCATGACCAGCGTCGCCCAGACCATCACCGAGCAGGACATCGAGGATCTCGCGCATTACATCTCGAGCCTGAATTAGGAACCCGATGCGAAAGCGGAATTTCACCGGCGCATCGCTGATCCTGTCTCTGGCCGGCTTCGCCCTCGCTCGAGGCGCCGCCTGCGCCGAGAACCCCGCAGAGCAGCTCGAGACGCGCACCGTCGAAGTGATCGGCGTCACGCCCCTGCCCGGCTTCGGCGTTCCGGCCGCGCAGGTCCCCGCGAACGTCCAGGCGGTCACCGGGGCGGAGATCATGCGGCAGCACCCGCTCAGCCTGTCCGAATTCATGAGCCAGCGCCTCTCCGGCGTGAACGTCAACGAAAACCAGGGCAATCCGTTTCAGCCCGATCTCACCTACCGCGGATTTGCCGCTTCGCCGCTGCTCGGCACACCGCAGGGGATGTCGGTGTACCAGGACGGCGTGCGCATCAACGAGCCTTTCGGCGACACGGTGAACTGGGATTCGATCCCGACCGCCGCGATCTCGACGATCAACCTGATTCCCGGCTCGAATCCCTTGTTCGGATTGAACACGCTCGGCGGCGCGCTGTCGATCCGCACCAAGAGCGGCGCGCAGTATCCGGGAACGGCCGCAACGCTCTACGGCGGATCGTTCGGGCGGCGCTCGGTCGATGTGCAGCACGGCGGCGCGAACGGCGAGTTCGATTATTTTGCGAGCGCGAGCGCATTTCGCGAGGACGGCTGGCGCCTGCATTCGCCTTCGGACGTGCGCCAGTTCTTTTCCAAGCTCGGCTGGCAAGACGGGACGACCGACGTCGATTTCAGCATCACCCATGCCGACTCCGATCTCGCGGGCAACGGGCTGCTGCCGCAGAGCATGCTCCGAGCCGACCCGAAGCAGGTCTATACCTTGAGCGACAATACCCGCAACCGGATGACGTTGTTCACTCTCAACGCCACGCGGTGGCTCGCACGCGATCTGCTCTGGTCGGGCACGGCGTATTACCGCAAGAGCGAAAAGAGCACCGTTAACGGCGACATCAACGAGATCAGCGACTCGCGCAACGGCGTCGTCCCCTACGAGGACGGCGACCCCAACGCGTCCTCGGTCAATCGCACCCGCACCAGCCAGCGGAGTTACGGATTTTCCATGCAAGCCGCGCGCACGAGCGGGAATCCCCCCGGACCCAGCAATCTCGTGATCGTGGGCGGCGGCTACGACCACAGCGCGAGCGACTTCCGCCAGAGCTACCGGCTCGGTGGTTTCAACGCCGATCGCAGCGCGGCGCCCACCGGCGCCGAGACCGAGATCGTGAACCTGGACGGCGGAACCTCGACGGCAAGCCTGTTCGTCACCGATACGCATTCGCCCAGCCCGCGATGGCACCTCACCGGGAGCGCGCGCTACAACGTCGCGCGGGTGCGCACGGCGGACGGGCTCTCGCCGCCTCTGCCTCCGCCAGCGGCGGGATTGGGGAACGATCTGACCTTCGCGAAATTGAATCCCGCGGTGGGTGCCTCGTATACGCCCGAGGGCGCGCCCGGATTCTACGTCGGCTTCAGCCAGGGCAACCGCCCGCCCTCGCCGGTCGAACTGGGCTGCGCGGACCGCAACACTCCCTGCCGCCTGCCGAACGCCATGGCGTCGGATCCGCCGCTCAAGCAGGTCGTCGCGCGCACGATCGAGCTCGGGGTGCGCGCGCGGACGGCCTCGGGACTCCGGTGGAATGCGGCGCTGTTTCGAACCATGAACTACGACGACATTCTATTCGTGAGCTCCTCCGTGGGCTCCGGCTTCTTCACGAACTTCGGAAAGACGCGCAGGCAAGGTCTGGAGGCGGCTCTCGAACACCTGGAGGGAAAATTCTCCTGGGCGCTCAACTACAGCCTCATCGACGCGACCTACCGCTCGCCCGCCGCGCTGTTCTCCCGGGCGAACAGCACCGCCGATGCCAACGGCGACATCCAGGTCTCCCCCGGCAACCGCATACCCGGAATTCCGCGGCACCACCTGAATGCCGCAGCGAACTACGATCTGACGGACAGGACCACGGTCGGCGCCGGCGCGGTCGCGGTGTCCCGCCAGTTCGCGCGCGGTAACGACAACAACCGGCATCAGCCCGACGGAGTGAATTTCCTGGGACCGGGTGAGATCGCCGGCTACGCGGTCTTCAATCTGAACCTCGACTACAAGCTGGATCACGGCCTGCGGGCGTTCGCAAAGCTGAGCAACGTCTTCGGCCGGCGCTACGCCACCGCCGGCGCCTTGCAGCAGAACTTTTTTCCGAGCGGCAATCTCGCAGCGCCGGGCGCGCAGGTCAACGAGACTTTCTACGCACCTGGCGCGCCGCGCGCGCTTTGGATCGGGATCCAGCTCGTGCCCGACGCGGCGGCGGGCAGGCAAAGCCGCGCGGCGCAATGAGGCGCGATTGACACTCCCGCGGAGCCCAGCTTATCGTGCCGGCAACGATAGGAGGCAGTCGCTATGCACTTCCCTCGCAAATCCGCCCTTGCGGTTCTTTTCTGCAGCCTGCTCTCGGCGCCGGCGACGCAGGCGCAGCGTGCCAAGCCGCCCGGGTTCCCCGACGCGCCGGGAAAGGAAGTGCTCATCGGCAAGTGCTTTCAGTGCCACGCCCCGACGATGTGGCAGGACCATAGCCAGGACCGCAGAGGCTGGGAGAGCGTGCTCTACCGCATGGTCGGGCGCGGCGCCCTCTGGACCGAGGACGAAATCAGGACCATGGCCGACTACCTCGCCGCGGCGTACGGGCGGCAGCCGGCGGCGGCATCGAAATAACGCGGCGTTTTGAGGGAGAGCTTATGAGAGAGCTCGTCGCACGATATCTGTCGCGCTCGATTTCGCGGCGCGGGTTCCTAAAAGGCCTGACCACCGCCGGAGTCTCGCTTGCCTCGGCGCAAGCCATTCTCGAATCGCTCGTCCCGATCGCCCACGCCCAAGACGCGCGGCGCGTCGCACCCGAAGCGACCAGGATGGTCGAGGGAACGGGCGCCGAGTGCTTCGCCGAGCAGCTGATCGCCTCGGGAGTCAAGTACGTCTTCGGCAACTCGGCGAGCGAGGACGCGCAATTCTACGAGGCGCTGGTCGATCGGCCGCAGCTCAAATACATCCTGACGCCGCACGAAGGACCGGGGGCCGCGATGGCCGCGGGCTACGTGAAGGCCTCCGGCGAGCCGACCATCGTGATGCAGGCGGCGGTCGTGGGCCTCGTCAACGCGATGGGGCAGATGTTCAACGCATACAAGGAGCAGACCCCGCTCGTTTTCTACAGCTACCGCACCGACCAGACGCGTCGTGCCGGGCGCGACGGCTTCGAGGAAGTGGCCAATCAGGAGCAGATCGTCCAGCCGATGACGAAGTATTCGTGGCTTGCGCGGCGCGCCGACATGATCCCCGAGACCGTGCGCCGCGGCTTCAAGGCGGCGTGGACGCCGCCTTACGGGCCGACTTACGTTTCCTGGCATTCGGATCTGAACGATGAAAAAGCGTACGCCGAGATCATCGTCCAGGACAAGGTCGACCCGCGCATGCGCGTGCGCCCCAATCCCGCCGAAGTCGGGCGCGCAGCGAAGCTTCTTGTCGAGGCGAAGATGCCCCTCATGATCGTCGGCGACGAGGTCTACGGCGCCAAGGCCGTGTCCAAGGCGGTGGAGTTCGCCGAGCTCCTCGGCATGCCCGTGACCCAGGTGCGGCAGATTTACGCGAACTTCCCCGAGTCGCATCCGCTGTGGGTCGGCGGCCCGCCCGCGGCGCGAATCGCGTCGCTCGATTTCCCGAAAAATCCGGACGTAGTCATCAACGTCGGGAACAAGCTGCAGCACAACAGCCCGCAACCCATCGTGGCGCGCGAAGCGAAATTCATCGACATGCGCAACGACAGCTGGAGCATCGGCAACGTGATGAACACGGAGGTGCCGCTGGTCGCCGACGTCGCCCACGGCCTGGACGACTTGAAGGCCGCGGTCGAGGGAATCATGACCTCCGCGATGTACAGGAAGGCGCGGGAGCGCGCGCAGGAAGTGCGCCGCTTCAGCGAGAAGGCGAAAGCGCTGCGCGCCCTGGTGGCGAAGAACCCCGAATGGGACCGCAGTCCGATGCTCGCCGACCGCGTCACCACCGAGGTCGCCCAGTTCGCCGACCGCGATGCCATCATCGTCCATGAAGCCGGGTCGGTCGTCCTGCACGGTTTTGACTTCGATCCGCTGGGCGGGCGCGAGCTCTTCTTCTACTACGGCGCGCACCTCGGCTCGGGGGTGGGCACCGCTGCGGGCGTGAAGCTCGCCCGCCCGAACCAGCAGGTGATCTGCCTCGTCGGCGACGGATCGTTCGTTTTCGGGCCGACCGCGCTGTGGAACATGGCGCGCCTGGAGCTGCCGGTGATCACCGTCGTCTACAACAACCACGCCTACGGCGGGCCGCACAGCCGCGTGATCGAAAAGACGGCCGGAGGCAAGATGGTGCAGAGGCGGCAATTCGTGCACGACTATCTCGGCAGCCCGGACATGAACATGGCGCAGATCGCCAAGGGGTTCGGCGTGGACGGGGAAGTCGCGGAGTCGCCCGAGCAGCTCAGGGCGGCCCTCGCGCGCGCGCGCAAAGCGACGGTTGAGGGCAGGCCCTATCTCATCGACGCGCAGGTGGCGCGCGTGGGAGTCGCCTGGGCGGACAAGCCGTGGATCCCGCCGATCAGCGTCGCGCGAGAGCGCACCAGGAAAGTCTAGATCGCCACGTCGCGATGCAGAAAGCCGACGACATCGAAACGCGGTTCCGGACCGCCGGGCACTTCACCGAGGCGCTGAAAAAAAACCTGTTCGCACTGTTTTGCCAGCCGATCGTGCCGGTAGAAACGGCGAAAGTGGATTACAAGTATCTGGAAATCTTCGTGCGCTTTCGCGAAGAGGAGGACAAGCTGCTGCCGCCGGGCACTTTTTTTCCGATACTCGAGGCGAACCATTTGACGCCTTTGCTGGACCGGTGGGTGGTGCGCGAGGTCCTCAAGTGGACAGCAGACAAGCAGAGCTCCCAGCCCAATTGGCACATTCCGCGCTTCAACCTCAACCTCGCGGACGACACGATCCGCGACAAGGATTTCGGCGGACAGGTGCGCGACCAGCTCAAGGCGACGAAAATCCCGTCCAACCGGCTGTGGTTCGAGATGACGGCACAGCAGATGACGAGGATTCCCGACGCGGCTAAGCAGACGATCACCCGCCTGAAGTCGTTGGGCTGCGCCATCGCGGTCTCGGATTTTTCCAGCGTCGAGATGACCGCCCGCGGCTACAAGGACGCCGGCGTGCAGATCGTCAAGCTCTCGGGAAGCGTCGTGCGGAACATCCACAGGAATCCGGAAGCCCTGTCGAAGCTGCTGGAGCTCAACGGCTACTGCCAGAAGCTCGGGCTTCAGACCATCGCCGAGTTCGTGGAGCATGCCGACACCCTCCCGATGCTGCGAAAGGCGGGCGTCAACTTCGCCCAGGGCTTCGGGATCGCCGAGCCCGCGCCGCTCAGCCTGGTGGTTTGACGGGAGGACGCCGGACCGGCCCGGCGGCGGCGGTCGCAGACACCTCGCCGTTTTACCCGGGCCCTGGAGTTCGGTGGTCAACGCTCTTCCTGCGCACCGCGGGCGCGATCATGACGGCGAGGACGAGCACGGTGCCGATCACGAACGCGAGGCTCAAGGGGCGCGTGACGAACACCGTCGGATCGCCGCGCGAGAGCAGCATCGCGCGCCGCAGGTACTCCTCCATGAGCGGCCCGAGCACGTAGCCCAGAATCAGCGGCGCGGGCTCGCATTCGAGCTTGACGAGCGCGTAGCCGAGCACGCCGATGAGCGCGCACAGGTACACGTCCACGGCGCTGTTGTTCACGCTGTAGTTGCCGATGCAGCAGAACATGATGATCGAGGGGAAAAGCCAGCGGTACGGGACGCGGAGCAGGCTCACCCAGATCCCGACGAGCGGCAGGTTGAGGACGACGAGCAGCAGATTGCCGACCCACATGCTCGCGATGATCCCCCAGAATAGCTCGGGATTCTGGGTCATCACCTGCGGGCCCGGGGTGATGCCCTGCACGATCATCGCGCCCATCATCAGCGCCATGATGGCGCTCGAGGGAATCCCGAGCGTCAGCATGGGAATGAAATTGGTCTGCGCCGCGGCGTTGTTGGCCGCCTCGGGCGCGGCCACGCCCTCGATCGCGCCCCTGCCGAAGCGGGAAGGATCCTTTGCGATCCTCTTCTCGAGCATGTAGGTCACGAAGGACGAAAGCGCGGGCCCCGTACCCGGCAGCACGCCGAAGATGGAGCCGACCGCCGTCCCGCGCGCCGTCGGCCACGCCGAGTCCGCGACGTCTTTCCGCGTCGGCATGAGGTTCCCGATTTTCTTGGTGAACACCTCGCGCACTTCCCTGGACTCGAGGTTGCCCACCACTTCCGCCACCGCGAAAAGGCCCACCACGATGACGGTGAAACCGATCCCGTCGTAGAGCTCCATGACCCCGAAGGTGTAGCGTGCCATCCCGGAATTCACGTCGGTGCCGACCAGTCCGAGCAGGAGCCCGACGACGACCATGCACAAGCCCTTGACGACGTCGCCGGAGGCGAGGACTGCGGAAGCCACCAGCGCCATCAGCATCATCGAGAAGTATTCGGCCGCGCCGAACAAGAGCGCCCATTCCGCGAGCGGCGGGCCCGCGAGCGCGATCAGCAGCGTCCCGACGCAACCCGCGAAAAAAGACGCGAGCGCCGCGACGGCCAGCGCGGGCCCCGCGCGCCCCTGGCGCGCCATCTGGTAGCCGTCCAGACAGGTCACCGCCGAGGCCGTCTCCCCCGGCAGGTTGACGAGGATCGAAGTGGTCGAGCCGCCGTACTGCGCCCCGTAGTAGATCCCCGCAAGCATGATGAGCGCCGCGACCGGCGGAAGCGTGAAGGTGAGCGGAAACAGCATCCCGATCGCGACCAGCGGCCCGATTCCCGGCAGCACGCCGATCAGCGTGCCGAGCACGACGCCGATGAAGCAATAAGCGAGGTTCTGCAGCGAAAACGCGACGCCGAAGCCGAAGGCGAGATTGCTCAGGATATCCATAGGTACCCGGCGACCAGCGGATAGGGCATCTTGAGCACGTAGAGGAGCACGAGGACCACGAAGGCGCTCATCACCACGGTGAGGACGAAGACCTCCTTGAAGCGAAACTCGCGGCCGCCTGCCGCGCTCGCGAACAACACCGCGACGAGCGCGGGGATGACCCCGAACCGCGGCATGACGTATCCGAACAGCACGATTGCCAGCGTGATGAGGGCGAGCGGCTTCCAGCCCCACTCGCCTTTCACTTTTTCGCCCGAGCGGACTCCTCGGCCCATCACCCAGGCTCCGAGCACGATGAGAAGGCCGCCCAGGACCGTCGGAAAGTACCCCGAGCCCATGCGCATCGCCGTGCCGAACGGATAGTCGCGCGCGACGGTGACCGCCGCGAGCCCGATGGCGATGAACAGCAGCCCGGCGAGGAAATCCCTGTTGTTGCGCAGGTCGAAGTTCATCCGGCTCTCCCAACCGGAAATCTCCGGTTTATGTGCGCCCGAAGAAGAAGCCGAAGCCCACGAAGACCCCTCTGCTGGAGGCGTCTATTCTTTCCCCGCTGCTGTCCGCCGCGCGGCCACGAAGATACATGTACTCCACTCTCATCCCGAACCTGTCCGCGCGCAGCAGCATGATGGCCGGCAGCGCCATCCCCGCGAGCAGCAAGATCAGAAATGAACGCTTCACAGGGTGATCATGCGCAGCCGACCGCCGCAGGTCAAGCCCGAGCGGTCCGCCGTCGCCCGCAGCCGTTCCTTGTGTGATACTTTGCCGTCTTGGAAAGAAAAGCGATCACTGCCCGCGTGACGCACACCGCAACGAAGCATGCAACGGCGGCGGCTCTCTTCGCCTGCCTGCTCGCGGCCGCGCCCGCGTTCGCGCAGGTGAAAACCGTGCTGCGCATCTCCACGCCCGCGGTGCCCGAGGACTGGCACGTCAGGATGCTCTACGTTTTCAGGGACGAGCTCGACAAGGCGGCCCCCGGCCGCTTCGACGTGCAGGTGCATCACTCGGGGACCCTGTTTCGCCAGGGCGCGGAACCGGTGGCGATGCAGCGCGGAAATCTCGAGATGGCGCTCCTGTCGATGCAGGACATCGCGCGGCAGATGCCCGAGTACTCGATTTTCACGGCCGGTTACCTGATCCGCGATCCCGATCATCTCGCGAAAGTCTATGGCGGGCCGATCGGCGACGAGCTGAACCGAAAGATCGCCGCGGCGATGGGAATCCAGCTGCTGCAAGCGGTCTATCTCGGCACGCGGCAGGTGAGCCTCGCCCAGCCGAGGCCGGTCAGGACCCCGGCGGATCTCGCCGGAGTGAAGCTGCGCATGCCGGGCTCCAAGGAGTGGCTCTTTCTCGGGCAGGCGCTCGGCGCGAATCCGACGCCGCTCGCTTTCACCGAGGTCTACCTCGGCTTGAAGACCGGGACCATCGACGGCCAGGACAACCCGCTGCCGACGTTGAAGTCGGCGAAGTTCTACGAGGTGACGCGGCAAATCGTGCTCACGGGGCACCTCGTGGACGCGCTCCAGCTCGCGATCTCCTCGAAGACCTGGCACGCGCTTTCCGCGGCACACAGGGTCCAGATGAAAAGGGCGGCCGCGAAGGCCGCGAAATTCAACGACGAAAACCGCATGCGCGAAGAAAGAGAGCTCATCGAATTCTTCCGCGCGAAAGGCATCGAGATCACGGTGCCCGACGTAGCCGCGTTCAGGAAGACCGTGCAGGACGCGTACCTGAAGTCCGAGTACGCGGAAAAGTGGCCGCACGGGCTCCTCGAGCGCATCAATGCGGTCAAGTGAAGGCATCGAGCGGCTCAAGCGCTGGGCCGATCTCACCGGCGCGGGTGTTTTCGCGGTTCTCTTCCTCGCGCTCGTCGTGCAGGTGGTGCGCCGCTTCGTCTTCGGCGCGCCCGCGGCCTGGACCGAGGAGCTCGCGACGATCGCCTTCGTCTGGGTGATTTTCTGGGGGACCGCGTTCGCGGTGCCGCTCTCGGCTCACGTCGCCGTGGACTTCGTGGTGCCGCGCTTCGCGCCCCGCGTCCAGCGTACGCTTTACGCGCTGGGCCTTGCCGCGCTCGGGGGCTGCTTTCTCTGGGCGCTGCCCGGCATCGCCGATTACCTGCGCTTCATGATGCGCGAGCGGACCCCGGTGCTCGACTGGCCTTACGGCGTCGTCTACAGCGTTTTTCTCGCCGCCGCCGTCATGGTGGTGCTGCGCTGCCTTGCCGCGATCGTCCGCCCCGAAGCATCCGACAAGGCATGAGCGCCGCTTTCGGGCTGATGCTGGTCACATTCGTCGTCATCGCCCTGCTGCGCGGCCCCGTCGGCCTCGCGATGATCGCAGGCGGCATCGCCTATCTGGGCGCCACCGGGCAGGATATGGGCCTCGCGGCCGAGCAGATCCTGAACAGCCTCTTCGGGAGCTTCGTGCTGATCGCCGTGCCGATGTTCATCTTCGCCGCGAACGTGATGAACTCAGGCACCCTGAGCGAGCGCCTCTACGGGCTCGCCCACGCGCTCATGGGGCGGTTCCGCGGAGGCCTCGCGCACGTCAACGTGCTCGCAAGCGTCATCTTCTCGGGCATGAGCGGCAGCGCGATCGCGGACGCGGTCGGGCCGGGAATGGTCGAGATCGAGATGATGTGCAAGAACGACCGCTACTCGAGGCCCTTCGCCGTCGCGGTGAGCGCGGCCTCGGCCACGATCGGGCCGATCATCCCTCCGTCGATTCCGATGGTGCTTTATGCGCTCGTCTCGGGCGCGTCGGTGGGCGCGCTCTTCCTCGGAGGCGTGGTGCCCGGCCTGCTCATGGCCGCTGCGATGATGCTCGTCATCGTCTGGATCGCCCGGCGGCGCAATTTCCCGATGGAGCCGCCGGTGCCGTGGTCGGAGATCCCGCGCATCTTCGTGCGCACGCTGCTCCCTCTGCTCATGCCGGTCGTGCTCCTCGGCGGAATCTATTCGGGCGTGTTCACCCCGACCGAGGCCGCGGCGGTCGCCGCGCTCTACGCCCTGGCGCTCGCGCTCTTCGTGTACCGGGCGCTGGACTGGAAGGGGCTCGTGTCGGTCCTCGCCGACAGCGCGCGATCCTCCGCGATGGTCGGGATCATCATCTGCGGCGCGTTTCTCTTCAACTACGTGCTCGCGACCGAGCAGATACCGGCGCGTCTAGCCGAATGGTTCCTGTCGCTCGACCTCGGCCCGCTCGGATTTCTCATCGTCGCGAACCTCGTCTTTCTCGTGCTCGGGTGCCTGCTCGACACGACGACCCTGCTCCTCGTGCTGGTCCCGCTTCTCCTGCCCGTCGCCAGGGCGCTGGGGCTCGACCTGGTCCATTTCGGCGTCGTCATGGTCCTCGACATGATGATCGGCCTGCTCACCCCGCCTTACGGTGTGCTCCTCTTCGTCCTGAGCGGCCTGGCCGGAACACCGGTGAAGGAGATCGTGCGCGAGCTCGTGCCGTTCATCGTGGCGCTGATCGCGGTGCTCTTCCTCATCACGTTCGTGCCTTCGCTCGTTCTCGCCCTCCCGAGGCTGGCCGGCTACCTGGGCTGAGCCCCCCTTGCGGCCTCCTTTGCGCTTGACCGATGTTCGCGCTAGATTGTCGGGCGACAATCTAGCGCCGATGCAGAGAACAATGAGAGCACTCACCGCAGCTGCGTTCGCAGCGCTCCCCGGGCTTGCCTGGGCCCATCACTTCATGCCTAGAGCGTCATGAGCGACCATCACGGCGACGAGCACGCGCGCGAGCACGACCGCCCGCTCTCCGGCCCGGCGCTGCGCGCCAAGGCGCTCGAGTCCCTGCTCGTCGAGAAGGGCCTCGTCGATCCGAAGGCGCTCGACGAGCTGATCGACACCTACGAGACGATAGTCGGGCCGCGCAACGGCGCGCGTATCGTCGCGCGCGCCTGGGTCGATCCCGCCTACAAGAAACGCCTGCTCGAGGACGCCACCGCCGCCATCGCCGAGTTCGGCTT